>OJDG01000089.1_pt1 | contig 20637 bp, 16 predicted proteins | sample 1592411 | NCBI WGS metagenome assembly OJDG01 (sample SAMN05416759, study PRJEB24817) | seawater metagenome | isolation source: Sea water | place: Canada:Atlantic | collected 2013-07 | reverse complement strand
GTCTCGTGGGCTCGGAGATGTGTATAAGAGACAGCTACCCGCAGGTTTTTTAAACTTAGCTCCAGCGATTTTGCTCTTGGTTTTAAAGGGACGCTTGTGCTTGCCACCTTCGTTCCACTTGCCATCACCGCTATCGTTGCCGCGCTTTTGGTAGCTGCCGCCGCCGTGTTTCTTTTTGTGACCTCCTTTATAGCCACCCTTATAGCCACCGCCTTTTTTACCGCCGCCTTGGCTGCCCTTTCGCTGAGGGTTGGGGTTGAAGGCTTCGTTGTCTTCAGCGATTTTTTCACCTTCGCGGCCTTCGTCGTTACCGAGGAGATCGAAGAGGGCGCTGGCGATGTCGGTCGGTGTGTGGCCGGCGTCGAGTAAACGATCTACGAGGTCATCATGGCGCTTAAAGGCTCCTGTTTCGAGTGAAGAGCGTACTTGATTGAAAACTTTATCTGCTTTACGGCCTTCGACATCCTCAAGGCTGGGGATCGGCATGCGCTTCACGACTTGGCGGGTGTAGCGTTCGATTGCTTCGAGGCGGTAGATGTCGCGCCCGTAAACGAAGGTCACGGATTTGCCCGAGCGTCCAGCACGGCCGGTGCGGCCGACGCGGTGGACGTAGTCTTCGGGGTCGTGGGGAAGGTCGTAGTTGAAGACGATATCGACGTCGTCGATGTCTAATCCGCGAGCGGCCACGTCGGTCGCGACGAGTAGTTCGACGGAGCCATCTTTGAAACGTTTGATGACACGCTCACGATTGGCCTGTGTAATGTCTCCGTGAATACGGTCGGCCACGTATCCGCGTGCGGTGAGTGCTTCAGTGGCGTCTTCTACCATCTGCTTGGTATTGCAGAAAACGATGCCACGCGGGTTGATCTCTAGGTCGAGTAAACGGCAGAGAACTTCAATCTTAGAGCGGTTGCGAACTTCGTAGTAGGTCTGCTCAATTGTATCGACGGTCAGTGCTTTGCGTTCGATTGAGATTTCTTGCGGGTTCTTACTGAAGGTGCGGATAAGACCTTCGACGCCGCGGTTCATCGTGGCGGAAAAGAAGAGTGTTTGACGATTTTCGGGCATATCGCCAAGGATGACTTCCATGTCCTCGCGGAAGCCCATGTCGAGCATGCGGTCGGCCTCGTCGAGGATGCAAAGGCTGATGGCGTCGGTGCGTAGAGTCTTGCGACGAAGGTGATCCATCACGCGGCCAGGTGTGCCGACCACTATGTGGGCACCTTTGCGCAGGGCGCGCATTTGGCGGTCGATAGGTGCGCCGCCATAAACGGGCACCGAGGTGAAACCCTTTAGCGCGGAGGCAAGACGATTAATCTCTTCACAGACTTGCACCGCGAGTTCACGGGTCGGACAAAGTACGAGCACTTGCGTCTGCTTGAGATCGACATCGATCATGTTGAGCGCGGGGAGGCCGAAGGCGGCTGTCTTACCCGATCCAGTTTGTGAGAGACCAACTATATCTTTGCCAGATAGGGCAGTAGGGATGGTCTCTGCCTGGATCGGGGAGGGCGATTCGAATCCGAGGCGATGAATGCCTTCGATGAGTTCGGCACGAAGGCCGAGGTCTGTAAATTTCGTGTCCATAGTATCTGTGTCTTTGCCCATCGACCGGGCGTTTTACCGATACTTGAGCTCTTGGCGGAATTAGCCTGCTATTCAAGGCTTCCTTAGAGTGAGGCGCAGGGCTTTGACAGGTCAATGCGAGATGACAAGAATTAAAAGCCACGCTTTGCCCTTGATTTGTTGCTCAATCAGATACTATGGCTGGCATATGTCAGACTCGTGGAAAATAGCCGCTTTTTATCACTTTACCGACCTGCCCGACTGCGATGCATGGGCCGAACGAATGGTCGACCACGGACTTAGGGTGGGGCTACGCGGCACCTTGATCTTTGCCCCTGAGGGTGTGAATTCGACCTGCGCTGGTTCGCCCGAGGCGATCGACGCGACTATTGCCTTGCTCCAGTCCGATGCGCGCTTCGAAGCGATGTCGGTCAAATACTCTTACGCCGATTTTAATCCTTTTCCAAAATTTAAGGTCAAGAAGAAGCCCGAAATCGTCACCTTTCGCCAAGAAGGTGCTGACCCGCGAGAGCTTGTGGGTACTTATCTTGAGCCTGAGGAGTGGAATGATCTAATTAGCGACCCGGACGTCATTACCATCGATACGCGCAACGACTACGAAGTAGATGTCGGCCAGTTCAAAGGGGCAATTAATCCAAAAACAGACGATTTCACCGCATTTGCCGAGTTTGTGGACGAGCACCTTACTTCGCAGAAGGACAAGAAGATTGCTATGTATTGCACGGGCGGTATCCGGTGTGAGCGTTCGACCGCTTATTTAAAGAAAAAAGGCTTTAAGGACGTCTATCATCTAAAAGGTGGAATTTTACACTATTTAGAGAAGATGCCCAAAGATCAGAGCCTTTGGGAGGGCGATTGCTTTGTTTTCGACTACCGCGTAGCTGTCGACCATGAACTCAAGCCCGCTAAATGGAAGATCGATCCCGAGACTGGTGACCCAGAGCGTATGACAGACGACGAAATCGAGAAAATAGCTGAGCGCCGTCGCAGTGGAGCCATTTTCAAGAAGCCCTACACCGTGTGAGGTAATTTTTTAGCGGGTTGGGGTAATATTATAGAATTTTACGCGGCTTGTGATGGGTTGTTTGTTCTGCATGGCCGAGAGGATGTCTGATCTATTGAAAATCCCCCCATTTCTCGGCTTCTAGCCCGCTAAAACACTGATTTTCCGTGTTAATTTATTTTTTAGAAATAAGTATTGACTGAGTAGGGGTCGAGAGGCAGTTTCGCGGGCTTTCCAAAATTCAACCCCTCAACTGGTAGGATTTCCGACTTTTTACATTCTATATCATCAATTTGCGATGTGCCCTTGTAGCTCAGTGGTAGAGCGCATCCTTGGTAAGGATGAGGTCGGCGGTTCAATCCCGCTCGAGGGCTCCATCGCGGCAAATAACTAACCACTAATCAATCTCTAATCACTAAATAACATCAATCATGGCTAAGGAAACATTCGAAAGAACCAAACCACACGTCAATGTCGGCACTATCGGTCACATTGACCACGGTAAGACAACTACAACTACTGCGATCCTCAAGGTTCAAGCAGACAAGGGACTCGCTGAGTTCAAGTCATATGCTGACATTGCTAAGGGTGGTACAGTTCGCGACGCTACTAAAACAGTGACTATTGCGGTTGCTCACGTTGAGTATGAGACTGAAAAACGTCACTACGCACACGTTGATTGCCCAGGACACGCTGACTTCGTCAAGAATATGATCACTGGCGCTGCCCAAATGGACGGAGCGATCCTCGTTGTTTCTGCTGCGGATGGACCAATGCCTCAAACTCGCGAGCACATCTTGCTTGCTCGCCAGGTGGGTGTTCCAACAATCGTCGTATGGCTCAACAAGGTTGACCTTCTCGATGATGAAGAGCTCCTCGAGCTTGTTGAAATGGAAGTCCGTGACCTTCTTTCCAAGTATGAGTATCCTGGTGATGACATCACAATCGTTCGTGGTTCTGCAACTGCTGCCCTCGATGGCAAGCCAGGTGGAGCAGAGGCTGTAACGGCTCTCATGGATGCGATTGACACAGATATCGCTGAGCCTGCTCGCGAAATTGACAAGCCTCTCCTCATGTCTGTTGAAGATGTTTTCTCGATCACAGGTCGTGGCACAGTAGCTACCGGTCGTATCGAGCGTGGCGTCGTCAAGGTTGGCGAAGAAATCGAAATCGTCGGAATGGGCGACACTCAAAAAACAACCGTGACTGGTGTTGAGATGTTCCGCAAGCAACTCGATCAAGGTATGGCCGGCGACAATGTTGGTATTCTTCTTCGTGGTGTTGATAAGGAAGCTATCGAGCGTGGCCAAGTTATTGCTAAGCCTGGCTCGATCACTCCCCACACAACTGCTAAGGCTGAACTCTACGTCCTGTCTAAGGATGAGGGTGGTCGTCACACTCCGTTCTTCGATGGCTATCGTCCTCAGTTCTTCTTCGGAACTGCTGATGTCACTGGTATCATCAAGTGCCCTGAGGGTGTTGAAATGGTTATGCCTGGTGATAATCTTACCGTCGAAATCGATCTCGGTAAGAAGATCGCTATGGAAGCTGGCCAACGTTTCGCTATCCGCGAAGGTGGTCGTACCATCGGTGCCGGTCGTGTTGTTGAAGTGATCAAGTAGATCACCTTCGCTTCATAACATTCTAGTTTTTCGCCGAGGGCTCTATATGGGCCCTCGGCTTCACTGTTTTTTTTATAGATTTTAGTCCAAAACTTACAGGAGAGTAGTTCAATTGGTAGAGCAACGGTCTCCAAAACCGTAAGTTGTGGGTTCAAGTCCCTCCTCTCCTGCCAGTTTCACATATTTTAATGAAAAATCCATTCACTAGCATACGTCTCTTTTACAAAGAGATGATGACCGAGCTTAAGAAAGCCTCTTGGCCGACTAAGACGGAGCTCCGCGATTCGACGGTCGTTGTCCTTATCGCGACCGCTATCCTAGGCTCCTACATTGCGCTTATCGACTTCTCACTCATGAATGGTGTTGAGCTCCTAACCTCTTGGGTTAAATAGGCTCCAAGTTAACTACGATACACTTCTAAGTTTTTCCGCCGTCCACGGCTTCAATTACTCGTCTCCAGACTTCACCAATGTCAGATTCTTCTTCAATCACAGGCCCTCGCTGGTATGCCGTTCAGACTCTCTCCAATCAAGAGGGCAAGGCTAAGAAATATCTCGATAAGTTCATCGCAATCGAAGAGATGGACGACTTTGTCTTCGACGTGCTCATGCCCACTGAACAAATCACCGAGGTGAAAGCTGGCAAGAAGAGCATCAAGACTCGTAAATTTTACCCGGGCTACATCTTCGTCAATATGCGTCTCTATGATGATGACGGTAAGTTACTGCAGAAGCCTTGGTATTTCGTCCGTGAAGGTCACGGCGTCATAAATTTTGTTGGCGGCGACCGCCCGACTCCATTGAAGAAAAGCGAAATCGATCGCATCCTCAATCAAGTCGAAGAAGCCGAAGGCAAAGAAAAGCCGAAGATCGAATACGATATCGGTGAAATGGTCAAAGTCAACGAGGGTCCCTTCGCGAACCTCGTCGGCAAAATTGAGGAAATCGATCCAGACCGGGGTAAGCTCAAGGTTTCCGTATCTATTTTCGGGCGTTACACGCCTGTCGAACTTGAATACTGGCAAGTCCAGAGAACAGAAGAAAGCTAATCAGACATGTCTAAGAAAATCACAGGTCAAATCCGTTTGCAACTGCCAGCTGGCGCTGCAAATCCCGCACCTCCTGTCGGTCCCGCACTCGGTGCGCAGGGCGTCAACATTATGGGGTTCTGTAAAGAATTCAATGCCAAGACTAAGGATCAAGCAGGAATGATTTTGCCCTGCGTGATCACAGTCTATGCAGACCGTTCTTTCAGCTTCATCTTGAAGTCGCCACCCGCTGCTATTCTTTTGAAGAAGGCTGCTGGTATCGCAAAAGGCTCAGGCGTTCCTAACAAGGACAAGGTCGGAAAAGTCACTCGTAAGCAAGTCCTCGAGATCTGCGAAATCAAGAAGGCCGATCTCAACGCTAAAAACGAAGACGCCGCTTTCAACATCATCGCTGGCACTGCGCGATCCATGGGGCTCGAAGTCGTAGGCTAGTTGCGCAATCAATTTTCGTGAGAACCGTTCTGGTTTTCCGTTTCACCACAATAGAGATATAACAATGGCCACCCAGCAAATTAAGGGAAGCAAACGCTATCGTTCTTCAGTCGAAATGACTGATCTAACGAAGACTTACTCGGTCGAAGAAGCGTCTGCGTTACTCAACAAACTACCTAAGGCGAAGTTCGACGAAACTGTCGAAGTTTACGCCCACCTCGCAGTTGATCCTCGCAAGAGTGATCAGATGGTTCGCGGCACTCTTCAGCTTCCTCACGGCAGCGGAAAGACCGTGCGCGTGATCGTCTTCACTGAAAACCCGGAAGAAGCTCTTGCTGCTGGCGCAGAAGAAGCTGGTCTCGATGAACTAATCGAGAAAGTTACCGGCGGATGGATTGATTTCGATGTCGCGATTTCTACAACTAGTGCCATGAAGAGCGTCCGCAAGGTCGCCCGTGTGCTGGGTCCACGTGGCCTTATGCCCAACCCAAAGTCTGGTACCGTGACTGATGATATCGTCGAAGGTATCAATCTAGTCAAAGCTGGCCGCGTAGAGTTCAAGATGGACAAGACCGCTAATGTCGCCGTCATTGTCGGCAAGCGCTCCTTTACTACTGAGCAAATCACGGAGAACGCGGTAGCAGCTGTCAATGCTCTCATCGAGCAACGCCCAAAAGCTTCTGTTGGCAGATACATTAAGAGCCTCACTTTGAGCTCGACGATGAGCCCTGGACTCGCAGTGGACGTCGCTGATTTTAACAAAGCTTAACGAGGGACACATTACATGAGACCAGAAAAACAATATCTCGTTGAAGAGGTGAACAACCACCTCAACAAATCCGATTACGTATACCTAACTAACTACGAACGCATCACTGTTGAAGAAATTGCTGAACTCCGCGCACAGCTTTCCGAGCACGAAGCTGAGTTCCACGTTATCAAAAACAGCATCTTCGGTGTCGCTGCGGCGGCTAAAGAGCTACCCGATATGGGCGAGCACCTCACCGGGCAGACTGCAATCGTTGTAGGTGGTAAAAATCCATCGGGAGTCGCTAAGATAATCGGCGATTTCTTTAAGAAGAAGGAGAAAGTCGAAATGAAGGCAGGTATCGTCAATGAGCGTGCCCTCACCAAAGAAGAAATCGAAGCCCTCGCAAAATTGCCAGGTCTCGAAGTGCTCCGCGCACAGCTTCTTGGCTTACTCACACAGCCTGCGACTGGATTCGTCCGTGTCATCAACGCTGTGCCACAAGGACTCCTCAATGTTTTGCAGGCGAAAGCCAGTAATTAAACCATCCACTAATCGCAATTTAAATCCTTTAGCTGCCCACTCTAAAAGTGGCGGCCTAAAACAAACCAAAAATCCAATAATAAGGTTAGGAGAAATTCATCTCTTAAATATCCCGACTTTCGGGGTGCTAACCAATTGAAAGATAAAATACCATGGCAATCACAAAAGAAGAAGTCGTCGAATGGCTCTCCGCACAAACAGTGCTCGAAGTAGCTGATCTAGTTAAAGAACTCGAAGAGAAGTGGGGCGTTAGCGCTGCTGCTCCTGTCGCTGTTGCAGCTGCTGGCGGTGCTGCTGCTGGCGGCGATGCCCCTGCAGAAGAAAAAGATGAGTTTGATGTCATCTTTAAGGCTGCTGGCGCTAACAAAATCGCTTCCATTAAGGAAGTTCGTGCTATCACAGGTCTTGGCCTGAAGGAAGCTAAGGATCTCGTCGAAGGTGCACCTAAGCCTGTTAAGGAAGGTTGCTCCAAGGACGAAGCTGAAGAGATCAAGAAGAAGCTCGAAGCTGCTGGCGCTGAAGTCGAACTTAAGTAATTTACGGGCACTCCGATTATACTTAACCAACGCACATTTCCACAGTTAGGTGAGCTCATCCAAATCGGGTGAGCCTTACCTAGCTGTTTTTGCATTTCCGCTAATTAGCCCAGTCGGGCGATCTTGGCAAACTCTAAGAACAATCTTAATATAAACCGTAACCCGGGACATCCATCATGTCAAAGCGCTTAAATTTCGGTCAACTCAAGGAAGTTATCCAGCCACCCAATCTGATTGAAAATCAGGTTGATTCCTACAAGGAATTCTTACAAATGGACTCGGCTCCCACTCAGCGGGAGACCGTCGGCCTCGAAGCGGTTTTCTCCGAAGTCTTCCCTATCGAAAGCTATGACAGTCGCTGCCACCTTGAGTATGTCAGCTACAACGTCATACCCCCTCGGGAAACGGAGATCGAAGCGATTCGCGAGGGTGTTACCTATTCCGTCTCTCTTTATGTGAAGCTCCGCTTGCGCGAAGAAGACCACATTAAGGACGAAGAAATTTACATGGGTGAGCTACCTATGGTGTCCGAGCGTGGCTCATTCATTATTAATGGTGCTGAGCGCGTCATCGTTAGCCAGCTTCACCGATCGCCGGGTATCGCTTTCGAGGAAAGTGTCCACACATCCGGCAAGATTCTTCACGCCTTTCGCATTATCCCCGACCGCGGAACTTGGCTCGAAGTTCAGTTCGACCAGAACGACCTCCTTTATGTCTACCTAGATCGCCGTCGCCGTCGCCGTAAATTTCTCCTAACCACATTACTCCGTGCAATGGGCTACGGTTCCGATGCGGAGATCCTTAATCTCTTCTACGATATGGATGAGATTACGGTGGCCGATGCTCTCAAGCGCGACTCCGTATCCAATCTTGTTTTGACAGAAGACATCGTCGATGCGGACAAGGGTGTCGTGCTTGCCCGTGCTTTTGAGCCACTCACGAAGACGATCGTTCGTTCTTTCCAGAAAGCTGGCCGTAAGAAGGTCGTTGCGATCGACACCACTGTCGATGATGGAGCGATCATCCGCTGCCTCAAAAAGGATCCGACTCAAAATGAAGAAGAAGCGCTCAAGGATATTTACAAGCGTCTCCGCCCCGGCGAGCCGCCCACAACTGCGAACGCTAAAGCGCTTCTCAAACGTCTCTTCCAGGATCCACGCCGCTACGACCTTGGTCGAGTTGGTCGTTACAAGCTAAACCAAAAGCTTAAAATGGACACCGATCTTGAGTTCCGCGTGGTCGGCGCTGAGGATGTGGTTGAAGCGACTAAGTATCTCTCACGCTTGAAGCGTGGTGATGGCACACTCGACGATATTGACCACTTGGGCAGCCGTCGTGTGCGTACTGTAGGTGAACTCTTGGCCAACCAATGTCGCGTCGGCCTCGCCCGCACAGAGCGTTTGGTAAAAGAGCGCATGACACTCTACGATCAAAGCGTCGATTCGATCAGCCCTCAAAAGCTGATTAACCCGAAGGCACTCAGCACGGTGATTCGCGATTTCTTTGCACGCAGTCAGCTGTCTCAGTTTATGGATCAAATTAATCCATTGGCTGAGCTGACTCACAAGCGTCGTCTCTCCGCACTTGGACCGGGTGGTCTGAATCGTGAGCGCGCTGGTTTTGAGGTTCGCGACGTTCACCCATCTCACTACGGCCGTATCTGCCCGATTGAGACTCCTGAAGGTCCCAATATCGGTTTGATCAACTCCCTATCGCTCTACTCGCGTATCAACGAGTTCGGCTTTATAGAGACTCCTTATCGCAAGGTGGTCAATGGCAAGGTGCTCGACGACGTTGAGTATCTCAACGCTGACCAAGAAGAGCCGTATATGATTGCCCAGGCCAACTCTGAGTTGGATAAGAAAAGCAATCTTGTAGGCACTCGGGTGACTTGCCGTAATCAAGATGAGGTGCTTGAGCTCGATCCAAAAGAAGTTCACTACATGGACGTTTCACCAAAGCAACTTGTTTCGGTTGCAGCGGGCCTCATCCCTTTCCTCGAACACGATGATGCCAATCGCGCACTCATGGGATCGAACATGCAACGTCAAGGTGTGCCTCTTCTTCAGTCCGACTCCCCATTCGTGGGCACCGGCATTGAAGAACGCGTCGCCATCGACTCCAAAACTGTGGAGATCGCTGACATCGATGGTATCATCGCTCAAGTCGATGCCAACCGTATCGTTCTGACTAAGGACGGCGAAATTCCTGTTAAATCCAAGGACATCAAGACTGACGCTAAAAAGGACATCTTCGTTTACGATCTTCGTAAGTTTATGCGTTCCAATGCGGGCACATGCTTTAATCAAAAACCAATCGTTTCTCGCGGCGAGCCCGTGAAGAAAGGTCAAATCCTTGCGGATGGTGCTTCGACCCAAGATGGTGAACTTGCGATCGGCCGTAACATCCTCGTGGCCTTCATGCCGTGGAATGGCTATAATTTCGAGGATGCGATCCTGATCTCTGAGAAGATCGTCAAGGATGACATCTTTACATCGATTCACGTCGACGAGTTCGAGGTTACCGCGCGTGACACAAAGCTCGGCCCTGAAGAAATTACTCGTGATATCCCCAATGTTGGTGAAGAAGCCCTCAAGGATCTCAACCACGACGGTGTCATCCGTGTAGGTGCCGAGGTCAAACCAGGCGACATCCTCGTCGGTAAGATCACTCCGAAATCTGAAACTGAGCTTGCTCCTGAAGAGAAGCTGCTTCGCGCCATTTTTGGTGAGAAGGCCGCTGACGTTAAGGATACCTCTTTGGTCGTTCCTTCGGGCGTTCGCGGTATCATCATGGACATCAAGGTTTCTGCCAGAGTCGATGGCGAGCCCGAGCAAATGTCAGCCTCCGATCGTCGTCGATCCATAAAGAAGATCAATGAAGCTTATCGCTCGCAGAGCGACAAGCTTCGCGAAGATCTGACTGAAGCGCTCTCCAACATCTTGCTCGGTGAAAAAATCCCGCTTGATGTGAAGAACGGCGAATCAGGTGAAATCATCATTCCAGCGAACCGTAAGATCACAAAGACCCTGCTACGTCGCCTCGCAGCCGTCTCCAAAGATATCGAGATTGATCCCTCACCTGTGAAGATCAAGATCATGGAGATCGTTACTAATTACCAAGGTAAGTTCGACGAGGTCGACTACGAGCGTGAGCGTAAAATTGAGGGCGTCGAATCTGGTGAAGATGCGGATCAAGGCGTCGTCAAGAGCGTTAAGGTCTACATCGCTAAAAAGCGTAAGATGCAAGTCGGCGATAAGATGGCAGGACGCCACGGTAATAAGGGCGTAGTCGCCAAGGTCGTTCCTGAAGAGGATATGCCTCACCTGCCAGACGGCACTCCGATTGAGATCTGTTTGAATCCTCTTGGTGTTCCATCTCGTATGAATGTGGGACAGGTTTTGGAAACTCACTTAGGTTGGGCTTGTAAGAAGCTTGGCATCAAGGTGGCGACTCCAGTCTTCGACGGTATCTCCGAAGCCAAGGTCCGAGAGTATCTCGAAGAAGCGGGTCTCCCATCCACTGGTAAGAGTATTCTCTACGACGGTCAGACTGGTGAAGCACTTCACCAAGAGGTCGTTGTTGGCTACATGTATATGCTTAAACTCAACCACTTGGTTGCTTCCAAAATCCACGCTCGTGCGGTCGGTCCTTACTCACTTATTACTCAGCAACCGCTCGGTGGTAAGGCGCAGTATGGTGGCCAGCGTTTCGGGGAGATGGAAGTTTGGGCCCTCGAAGCTTATGGTGCTGCCTACACGCTTCAAGAGTTGCTTACCGTCAAGTCCGATGATGTTGCAGGTCGCACACGCATCTACGAATCACTCGTTAAGGGTGATAACAGTTTACAAGCGGGAACGCCTCAGTCGTTCAACGTTTTGATGAAGGAAATCCAAAGTCTCTGTCTCGATGTTCGCCTCGGCTCCGAAGGGAAGTTCGAGCTCGACACTGCGATCGACGTCTAAGGGCCACCATTCAACTTAACATATTAAAGAAAGTTTACTAAATGAGCAACGAAGTAGCACGCGACGTCCTAGGCTATGAAGCCACTAAGCAATTTGACCGTGTCGGCATTACTGTCGCCTCGCCTGAAGCCATTCGCGAATGGTCTCGTGGTGAAGTCAAAAATCCCGAAACGATCAACTATCGCACATTCAAACCAGAGCCAGGCGGTCTTTTTTGCCAGCGTATCTTCGGTCCAGTGCGCGACTACGAATGCGCCTGTGGTAAATACAAGCGCATCAAGTATAAGGGTGTGATCTGTGACCGCTGCGGGGTCGAAGTCACCGTTTCGCGCGTCCGCCGTGATCGCATGGGCCATATCGAACTCGCCGTTCCCGTTTCACATATCTGGTTCTTGAAGAGCATGCCGTCCCGTTTGGGTCTCTTGCTCGACATCACCGCTCGTAACCTTGAGCGTGTCATCTACTACGAGAACTACTTGGTGATTGATCCAGGTAAAACACCCCTCGAAGAGCGTCAGCTCCTGACCGATCAGGAGTATATGCAGGCTCAAGACGAGTATGGTGAAGATTCCTTTGTCGCACGCATGGGTGCCGAAGCGGTTCGCGATGCCCTAGCACTGGTTGATCTTGAGTCAACAGTTGCCGAGTTGCACGAACAAATGCACGCCACCCGCTCTAAGCAGATCAAAAAGAAGATCTCTAAGCGCTTGAAGACAATCCAAGGGTTCATGGAATCGGGCACTCGCCCAGAGTGGATGGTGCTTGAAGTACTTCCTGTCATTCCACCAGACCTTCGTCCGCTCGTTCCACTTGAAGGTGGCCGTTTCGCGACTTCTGATTTGAACGACCTTTACCGTCGTGTCATCAATCGTAACAACCGTTTGAAGAACCTCCTCTCTCTTAAGACTCCGGACGTAATCATCCATAATGAGAAGCGCATGCTTCAAGAAGCTGTCGATGCCTTATTCGACAATGGTCGTCACGGTCGCGCTGTGACTGGTGCGGGTAACCGCCCGCTTAAATCGCTCTCTGACATGCTAAAGGGCAAGCAAGGTCGCTTCCGCCAGAATTTGCTTGGCAAGCGCGTCGATTACTCTGGTCGTTCCGTTATTGTTTCTGGTCCGTCCCTTAAGCTGAACCAATGCGGTCTGCCTAAGAAGATGGCGCTCGTACTCTTTGAGCCATTCATCATCCGCCGACTTAAAGAGCTCGGCTTCGTGCACACCGTTCGCGGCGCACGTAAGATGATCGAAAAACAATCTCCTGAAGTTTGGGACATTCTTGAGGAAGTCACCGAAGGGCACCCCGTTCTCTTGAATCGTGCGCCTACTTTGCACCGTCTTTCCATTCAGGCCTTCGAGCCTGTCTTGATCGAAGGCGATGCGATTCGCGTACATCCGCTTGTTTGCACAGCTTACAATGCTGACTTCGACGGTGATCAAATGGCGGTTCACGTGCCTCTCTCGCTCGAAGCAGTGATGGAAGCTAAGACCCTAATGATGGCGACACACAATATCTTCTCACCATCTTCTGGTAAGCCGATCTTAACGCCTTCGCAGGATATCGTGCTAGGTTCCTATTTCCTTACGCTCGACCCACCTGTCATGCCAGCGGAAGACCAGCGCTTGCCTATGGTTGTCGATGCCGACGAGTTGGATACAGCTGTGAATGACGGCGCACTCAAGGTGCACGATTTTATCAACTTCATTAATCCAGATTATCAAAAAGAAGGCACTGTCTTCGGTAACTCGGAAAAGAAGATTATCCGTACCACAGTTGGTCGTGTGATCTTCAATACCATCTGGCCGAAAGAACTTGGATTCATCAACTTCCCAGTCCCTAAAGGCAAGCTAGGTGATATTATTCTCCAGACCTACAACACCGTAGGTCGTGAGGAGACAGTCATTACACTCGATCGCCTAAAGGATACAGGCTTCAAGATCGCTACCCGTGCCGGTGTTTCGATCGGTATTGATGACATGATCATCCCACCGACCAAGCCAGCTATCGTGAAAGCTTCTCGTAAGAAGATTGATGAAGTAGAAGGCCAGTATAAGAAGGGCATTATCACCGAGGGTGAACGCTATAATAAGATCATCGATATTTGGACCGGATGCACCGACGACATCGCTAAGGCTGTGTTCGACGAACTCAAGTCTAACGGTGGCAAAGATTCAGTGAATCCTGTTTACCTGATGATGGATTCCGGTGCTCGTGGTAACAAACAGCAGGTCCGCCAACTTTGCGGGACTCGTGGTTTGATGGCCAAACCATCTGGTGAAATTATCGAACGCCCGATTCTTTCCTCCTTCCGCGAAGGTCTCTCTGTTCTGGAATACTTCATCTCTACTCATGGTGCTCGTAAGGGTCTCGCTGATACTGCACTTAAAACCGCGGATGCTGGTTACCTCACACGTAAGCTCTGTGACGTTGCTATGGACTGCATCATTGAAGACTTCGATGATGGCAACCGTGACGGCGTCTGGAAGTATGCGATCTACGAAGGTGATGATGAAATCGTTTCTCTTTACGACCGTATCGTCGGCCGTTGCTCTTCCAATGACATCAAGAATCCGCTCAACCCTGATGAGTTCCTCATTAAGAACGGTGAACTGATTTCCGAAGAAGCCGCCCGTAAGATTGAAGACGTGGGTGTCGAGCGCGTGAAAGTTCTCTCAGCACTCACCACACGTAAGAAGGTCGGTATTACCGCACTCGAATACGGCATCAATCCAGCCTATGCGGCCATGGTCGAACGTGGTTCGTCTGTTGGTATTATCGCTGCTCAGTCGATCGGCGAGCCTGGCACACAGTTGACCATGCGTACATTCCATATTGGCGGTATTGCGTCGGGTGTTCTTAAGAATCCTGAGATCAAGATCCGCACAGGTGGTAAGGTCGTTTATAAGGGGCTGCGTATCGTACAAACAGCCGATGGTGCGAATATCGTTCTTAATAAGACTGGCTCCGTCCTGATTCTTGACGAAGACGACCGCGAAATTGAAACTTACAAGATTGTAGTTGGTTCTGTTCTTACAAAGGGCGACGGCGATTCCATTAAAAAGGGTGAAATCCTCGCTATGTGGGATCCGCACAACATTCCAATTCTCTCCGAGAAGGCAGGTCTTATCGGGTTCACGGATATGATCCCAGGTGTCACTGTCAAGCGTGAGCTCGATGAGTCATCTGGTCGTATCGCTACTGTAGTGATCGAGCACAAGGAAGACTTGAATCCTGCTGTTAACATCCTCGACGAGTCTGGTAAGACAATCGCAACATATGCGATCCCAGTTGGCGCTCAGGTTGCAGTTAACGAAGACGACGAAATTGCGCCGGGCACCATGCTCGCGAAGACACCACGTCAAGCCTCCAAGACGCAGGACATTACTGGTGGTCTTCCTCGTGTTGCTGAGTTATTCGAAGCTCGCCGTCCGAAGGACGCAGCCGAGATGGCTAAGATCGACGGTATTGTTTCACTCGACGGCACTGTTCGCGGCAAGAAGAAGCTACTTGTCACCGATCCAGAGTCTGGGGACGAAGAAGCTCACCTCATACCACATGGTAAGCACCTAGTCGTGCAAGTTGGTGACCTAGTTCAAAAGGGCCAGAATCTGACTGAAGGTGGTGCCGATCCGCATGAAATCCTCGAAATTCTCGGGCCGTCCGCTGTTCAAGACTATCTCATAGCGGAGATTCAAAAAGTCTACCGTCTCCAGGGTGTAGAAATTAACGACAAGCATATTGAAGTCATCATCTCGCAAATGCTCAAGAAGGTTCGCATCACCGATCCAGGTGACTCCGACTTCTTTTGGGGCGAGCAAGTGGATCGCTTTATGTTCATGTCGGCTAATGACCACATCGAAGAAGCAGGTGGTATGCCTGCTGAAGGCGAACCCGTTCTCCTCGGTATTACCAAGGCGTCGCTTGAAACAGAGTCCTTCATTTCCGCTGCATCTTTCCAGGAAACCACACGTGTGCTTACCGACGCCTCTACATTGGGCAAGGTCGACATGCTTAAGGGCTTCAAGGAAAACGTCATTATGGGTCACTTGATTCCAGCCGGCACAGGTCTACCCGCCTACCGAAACCTCCGTATCGACACCCTCGGTGCCGAGATGGAACAACTCAGCCCCGAAGAAGCTGCCGAGCGCATCGAAGGTGTGCCATTACCCGCGCCTGAGTTTAATGCCGAAGGATCCACCGAGGAAGCCCCCGTCCCAGAAGCCGACGCAGTCGAAGAAGGAACGGAGACTACGGAGAATCCTGAAGCTGAAGCGACCAGTTAGTTAAGGTCGAGTTTGTCGAAGTGCATAGTAACGATTAAGAGTCATCTAAGCAAAGAGCCGTTCCGTAAGGAACGGCTCTTTTGGTTCTTAAGTTGTTGTGAATCGTGCTCCTGCGTTGCGCCTTTCAATCTTATTTGATGACGCAGTTTGTTAACTCGTGAAGTTGGCTGTAATTATTACGGATGATTGTATCTCACGATGCTCGGTATACCATCAATCTCTGAGATGATCGGTTCGCTGCCGCTTCTTGCTTTAAAGCGTTCGGCAGTAAAGAATTCTTTGAGTAGTCGCTGAGCGTCGTCTGCATGTTGAGTGCGGGTCTTTTTGTAGCTTAAAAAGCCTTCGACTATTGGAATCTGACGGATGTCCTCTGAGAGCTTTTGGTCGAGGACTTGAAGGAAGCGAATTGCTGCCGCGAAGGTGGATACACCAGGTCCGTAATACCAACCACGGCCTTTTTCAAAATCTCCTCGGATGTCGGGGTTACCGTCGGGACGGTGATAGGTGGAGAGGACGGCTTCTAGAATGATCGTATGCTTTCCTTTTTTCTCGATTAAGTGACGAGTCGCTTCAATGCATTCGCCGAACTGAATTGTCTGGGTTTCTCGGGAACCAGAGTAAGTGAGGGCGCACGATGCAGTCTTCGCGCTGTAGCCTATGTCGATGGCGATGATTGGGTGGCTAGTATTGATGTTTGCGGTGTAGCGTTTCATGTTAGATCAAACTGTGAATTGAGCAGCTTGGGTAAAAAGGTCTTCGAAAGCATCGACGGTTCGTTCTATGGGTTTAGCGTAACCGCCGCCCATGAAGATGACAACAGGGAGATGGTATTGTCGGTGTAATTGGAAGACTCGTTCGTTGCGTTGGCGTAGTCCAGCCCTAGTCAGGGCGAGTCGACCAAGGGCGTCTCCTTCAAGTGGGTCGACACCAGCTTGAAAGAGTATGCAGTCATAGCGATGGGGTTGAATTTTTTCCAATGTGCGGTCGAGGCAAGCTAAGTAGTCGGCATCCTTGATCTCGTCTGCGAGGTGGACATCGAGATCGCTTTGTTGTTTTCGGAACGGGAAGTTACTTTCGGCGTGAATTGAACAAGTAAAAATGTTGGGATGTCCTTGGAGGATGGCTGCGGTGCCATCGCCTTGATGTACATCAAGGTCTAGAATGAGGACTTTTTTAATCCTTGGTTCTTTGAGGGCTGCTAGGGCGCAGATGGCGACATCGTTAAAAATACAATAGCCTGAACCACAGTCTCGATAGGCGTGGTGGGTGCCGCCAGCCATATTACCAGCGATACTGATATTCGATAAGGCGTGACCGAGTGCGGATAAGCTTCCGCCGATGAGACGTAAGGTGCGCTCGACGATGGCGGGCGTCCAAGGACGCAAACCAATGCGGCGTATGGCAGTAGAGTCTAGTTTACCCTCTATAAACAGGTCGACGTAGCGCTCGTCATGTGCCGTCACAATCTGCTCGCGCGTAGCGAGGGGCGGGCGCTGGATGTGGATGTCCGAGTTCTCTGTTAGGCGCGTTGCTAAAAGCTGATATCGCTCACGTGGGAAGCGAACTGTCGGGTCGAGGCCTTCGGTGTAGATCGGATCGTAATAAAGGTTCAACATACGGATTTTTTCTATCTCTAGTTAGCATCATGATGACGTATGGTTCAAGCGATTGCCTGCGTTTGAGTCGAGGATAGGATTAGAATAGGTTCGCAAGTGTCAAAACTACATACCGTTGAAGAGTTCATCTCCAATAATTTCACCTTGAAGGACGCGCTCTTGCATATTGGTAAGCTTGATTACATGTTGTTGTGCGCGTTGAGTGAATCCTCCAATGCCTTAGGTGATCGCTTCGATCGCTTCGGCGTTGCTGTTAACTTTCGGTGCCTATCGATTATATATATGAGTAGTTACTCTCAGAGTGGAACCTGGTCCGTCTATATCATTCGCTGCGCAGATAGTACTTTGTATACGGGAATATCAACTAATGTGACTCGCCGCTTTGAGGAACATGCCAGTAGCAGTCCTAGGTCGGCCAAGTATTTACGAGGGCGCGCGCCGCTTGAATTGATCTACACGAAAGAGATCGGCACACAGTCCGAGGCGACGATCGAAGAGCGTCGAATTAAGGCACTGACGAAGGCTCAAAAATTGAATTTAATTGTAGAGTTAACCTAATGTCATGAGATGTAGTTATCAATATGCTCCCTTCTTTTTCTCTCCGAGGCTTGCCTGTTAGAGCTGTGACTTTCATGTTACGCCTTAAATGCTAAACATTCTTGGGCAAATTATTCGGTGGTTCTTTATCTGGCTCTACTTCGTGTTGATCATCTGCTTAGCAGGGGCTTTTATTGGTGTGATGAGCCATCTACTGTTTGGGCTCATCTTCATGAATGCGCCCGACTATGGAGATCAAGCCGCTTTTGGTTTTTCCAATGGTCTCCGCTATGGCGGAGTTTGGGCGGGTGGTTTTGCTATCGTACTTTGTGTCATGCGCGCGCGTAAGGAATACTTGCAGGCACAGCCTAAATCGTGACAGTGACGCGCTAATGAAAAATTCACAGCGTGTTATGGTCTATCTAGTAGGCTTCATTTTAGGGTCACTTTTAGTGTCGATGATCCTTTCGCGCCGAGCCTCGAAAGAAGAGGCGACTGTCGACCCGTGGGTGACCCATAATACGAAAGCCATAGCAGGGGGAGCTGAGTCGCTACCGCATAACATGCCCGCTTCGATCCAGAAGGGGCGAATTATCGACTTTGGTTATTTACCAGATAAAGAGGAGGCGGAAGAGCGCGTTTGGTTGCTCAACTTTGACAAGACTTACCCTTACATTCGTGTCGTTGAGACGATCGCGACGGGTGAATTTAGCTTTATGGCAGCAGATCAGATATCGATCCATTTGGCTGAGGGTGTGGATGTCACCGAGCTGAAACCGATGCTCGATGATCTGGGTTTACGCCTGCGGATGTTTAACCGTAAAGAGGGCCTCGCGGTGATAGGCGTGCTCAATACCCAGATTGATGCGGTGCCTGCGACGATAGAAGCGGTACAGTCATGGAGCGATTTGTTTGAATCTGCAGAGGCTGATGTGCTGCGCTTTCAGGGGCAATGATTCAAATTCTAAGGCCATCGCTCTTCAAATGAGTAAGACCTCAGTCTTCAGTTCGACTAGTTATAAATCCAGAAGCGTTTAGCTTTTTGTTGAAAACTCTTGGCTTGTTGTGCCCACTGTTCGACAAAAACATCAACGCGGGCTTGAGCACCGCGTTGTCTGATTTCGTTCCACCATGCGGTGCTTCCTACGTGCTTGTTAAAAAGTCCGGGATTTTTTGATGCTGCGAAGGGGTTACTGGAAGACCATACGGCGGCGAGTTGCATCATGTGAAAACTTAGTTCGGTGGGTCGGGCGCGGTTCCAGTTAGTCACACTGACGTAGACACCGCTGAGCGGTGCGCCAGCCGCGCTTTGGGTCTTTACTATGCGGTAGCCTAGCCCAGGAATTCGTTTGGATTCGAGGGCGGCTTTGATCTGCCCAGGGGATTTGCCTTTATAACGAAGTAAGCGGAAAGGATAGGGGGTGCCGATGCCATGGGAGAAGCCACCTTCTTGGGCACCGAGCCCAGTCATAGCATAGCCGAGTACGGCGGAGAGATCGGGAATGTAGGGTGAGGTGGGCACCCAGCGGAGCCCCGTTTTTGTCCAAAGCATGTCACGTCGCCAGCCGCGCATGGGGATTACGGTGAGTTTGCCATTTTTACGAATATGTTCGGGCGTCTCCATCCAGCCAGGCGTGTGTTTGGCGATGCGAGCGAGCTCGGCGATGGTGAGGCCGTGAACGTAGGGTACATGGAATGCGCCAACGTAGCTGCGCCATTCACGATCGAGCGGGGGGCCGTCTACTTTGAGGCCGCCGAGTGGGTTAGGCCGATCGAGTATGACTACTTCGACGCCGTTTTCAAAGCAGGCTTCCATCGCGTAACGCATACAACTGACATAGGTGTAAGAGCGGACGCCGACATCTTGAAGGTCTATCACTAGGGCATCGAGTCCCAAGAGCATCTTGGCAGTGGGCTTGCGATATTTACCGTAGAGTGAGTAAACGGGGAGGCCAGTGCGTGGGTCGATCTTATCATCGACAGGGACGTTAGCCTTTTCGTTGCCATAGATTCCATGTTCCGGACCGAATAAGGCGACGAGGCGAACATTGTGTGCACGACGGAGCACGTCGATACTACTTTCGCCACGACGGTTGAGCCCTGCTGGATGGGTGAGTAGACCGACGCGCTTGCCAGCGATGGCGCGAAAGCCGCTTTCTTCTAATACGTCGATACCCAGGTGAATTGAATTTGCTTGGAGAAGACCAATCGAGAAGGAGAGACTGAGGCAAAACTGGCAGATTTTTTTAATCATTGGTAGGGCCCTCTTTGTGGAAGGAAGATTGCGTTTTTAATTTACGTTCTGTTATCTTATAACGGAGCAAGGCATAACTAGTAGCAGTGCGATTCGCGACGATACGGTAGGCAAAACTGGCAATGAGTCCAAAGAAAATACCCATCACAATCGCGCCAAGGCAAGTGACACTGAATACGGTCGCTAAGTTATCAAACTTATCGCCCCATGCGGCATAGATAAAGTTATCGAGTAGGAGGCGCACTTCTTCTCGACTGAGTGGGTCGACGCGTAGTCCGATAACACTAAGTATCATCTGTCCTATTTGATAAGCGGCAAACCAGATCGGTAGTATTGTCAATGGATTTGAGACGACTTGTAGCCCAACTAGAATCGGTAGATTAGCGCGAAGTAAGAGAGCTAGTAGGAATGCGGACTGTCTCTTATACACATCTCCGAGCCCACGAGACCTCTCTACATC
>OJDG01000085.1_pt1 | contig 20803 bp, 17 predicted proteins | sample 1592411 | NCBI WGS metagenome assembly OJDG01 (sample SAMN05416759, study PRJEB24817) | seawater metagenome | isolation source: Sea water | place: Canada:Atlantic | collected 2013-07 | reverse complement strand
ACGAGATGTAGAGAGGTCTCGTGGGCTCGGAGATGTGTATAAGAGACAGGGGAGACGAACAATGCCTGCAACAATAGTAGAGACGAACAAAGACAAATTTTCCCTTATCGATATCGACCCGATTACCCTCGATATTATTGAAAATGCCATGATGAATGCGCGTCATGAGATGGATGCGGTGCTGTTTCGCACGGCCATGTCACCGGGCATCCGGGAACAGCACGATGAGTTTCCCATGATTGCGAATCTCGAGGGCAAGATGGTAGTGGGTCAGTTTGGAAGCTTTATTCATGGCTTCAAAGAGGCCTATAACGGCACCATTGAAGAGGGCGACCTCTTTCTGACGACAGACCCATACGCCTGCAACGGCGCAATTAGCCACATCAATGACTGGTTGCTGCTGCGTCCGATCTTTAAGGATGGTCGATTAATCGCCTATGCCGCCATGTTCGGGCATATGACCGATGTGGGCGGTAAGGTTCCCGGAAGTCTGCCGACAGACGCCCGGGAAATTTTTGAGGAAGGTATTCGCATCCCTCCTACTAAAATTTACAAAAATGATGAACTGCAAACTGATTTATTGGAGCTCATCCTTCACAACTGTCGTATGCCCAATTGGAACCGCAGCGATTTTAACGCCCTAGTTGCGGCTATCCGTACGGCCGAGAAGCGTGTCATTGAAATGGCAGGTCGATTTGGCGACGACGTTTTTTATTCGGCGCTCGATGAGTTGCTCGCGCGAAACAAGCGCGCGATGGGCAAGCTTATTAAAAACACCGTGCCCGAAAAGAAGCAGTTTTTTGAAGACTACATTTGTGACGATGGTCTGGGTATGGGGCCGTATAAAATCAAGTGCGCCATGTGGCGAGAAAAAGACAAGGTGATTTTCGATTTTGAAGGGACCGACCCCCAATCGATCAGTTCCATCAACTTCTACCTGAACGAAGAAATGTTCAAGATGTTCTGTGGGGTTTACATGATTATGGTGTTCGATCCCCAGATTATGTTTAACGACGGCTTCTACGACCTTATGGAAGTCAAGATTCCCCACGGCACGTTGCTCAAGCCCCAAGAGCCTGCAGCGTTGTCGTGTCGAACCCACGCCTTGGGCCGAATCTTCGATGTCCTGGGGGGGCTGCTAGGGCAGGGCGACCCCGATTTTCTTGCCGGCGCAGGGTTTTCAGACAGCCCACACTTTATGTATTCGGGCTACGATAAAAATGGCGAGTGGTATCAGCTTTACTCAATCGGTTTTGGTGGCGTTCCTGGCAAGCCTTCTGGTGATGGCCCAGACGGCCACTCGCTCTGGCCAAGTTTTACCAACGTGCCTAATGAGTTCCTCGAGAGCTACTTCCCCTTGCGCATTGAAACCTACGAAACGATTACCGACAGTGGCGGTGCTGGCTATAACCGAGGCGGTAATGGCCTGCGTATGGGCTACTGCTTCTTAGAACCGGGCACTATTTCGATACACGACGATCGATGGCTGACCTATCCCTGGGGCGTTAACGGTGGCGAGCCGGGCAGGCGCTCAGAGAAAATACTGGTTCGGACAGACGGTTCACAGGAGCGTTTGCCCAGCAAGTGTGATCGGATTGAGGTGGGGTCTGGAGATATTCTTTACTTCAATACATGGGGCGGGGGCGGCTGTGGAGACCCACTCAAACGTGAAGTGGAACGGGTGGAGTTCGATGTGCGGGCTGGGCTCGTATCCATGGACGGTGCCAAGCGTTACGGCGTGGTCATGAATGCCGATCGTCGTGTGAACCTTAAGCGCACGGAAACCCTGCGGGCACGTATGGCGCAGAAGCGCGGTAAAGTTCCCATGTTTGATCGCGGTGGCGATATTGAAACGCTGAAAAAGCGCTGTTTGAAAGAAACAGGACTTCAGCCCCCCAGGCAGCCTGAATTTCAGACTTGGGCACTTAAACTGCTTGAGGGTGGTAAGGACAAAGCGGCGGCTAGTGGCAGCGTGAAGGTGAAGCGCGCGGCGGGCAAAAAAGCCGTTAAGAAATCCGTTAAGAAGGCGGTGCCAAAACCCAAGGCGAAAGCAAAGGCAAAAGCAAAGGCTAAGACTAAGACCGTAAAGAAAACAGCCTGAAACCGGAGCCGCAGGGGGCATTGGCCCCCTGTTTCCAGAGATGAAGGAGCGCTCTACATGAAGTTTGGTGTATTCCTGCCCAATGGCAGTAACGGTTATATTCCTTCTGCGGGTAGCCCGGTTTATCAGCCGACCTATCAGCACAATCTCGACATATCCCTCGCGGCCGAAAAACACGGCTTAGACTTTGTCTTATCAATGATGAAGTTCCGTGGGTTTGGTGGTGAGACCGGTTATTGGGACAGTTGCCTAGAGTCCTTTACGCTCATGGCCGGCTTGGCCGCTGCCACCGAAACCATTGGTTTATTTCCTTCCATATCGATCCTGAGTCAACACCCCGCAGTGGTGGCTCGCATGGTGGCGACCATCGATGATATTAGCGACGGTCGCTGTGGTCTTAATATTGTGACCGGGTGGAATCGCCCTGAGTATGCCCAGATGGGCATGTGGCCCGGTGATGAGCACTACCAGCGTCGCTATGACTACGCGGGAGAATATGTGCAAATTTTGCAGGCCCTCTGGCGTGATGGGCGTGCCACTTGGGAAGGCGAATACTTTCAGCTGGATGACTGTTCCGTATTACCCCAACCCAAACGCGATATTCCACTGGTCTGTGCAGGGCAGTCCCCCGCCGGTCGACAGTTCGTAGCCCAATACGCCGATCATCAGTTTGTGCTAACGAGTGAAGATAATTTGGTCACCTCGGTAAAAGATATTCGTGCCAAGGCACATAGCACCGGGCGTGATGTGGGAATTTATGCGCTGTTCCACCTCATTGTGGCCGATACCGACGAGCAAGCCCGAGCGGAAGTTGACGCTATTATCGAGGGTGCAGATCAGGGGGCTATCAGCAATATTCTTGCCAGCGCTGATTTAGATACCAATACTGGGGGCACCTCAGATCAGCTCAAGGCGGCACTCAACCAAAGTGTTGAGGCCGGTAACATGGCGTTTATGGGTATTCCCGTTATCTATGGCTCAGCCAGTACGGTGGTGAACCGTATAGAAGGCATTGTTGAGCGCACGGGTATAGACGGCATGCTCTTTAGCTGGCCAGATTTTGTTGGGGGTATTGAACGTTTTGGCTCTGAGGTACTGCCTGCGCTCAAGCTCTGAAGCTGGCTGTGGGCTTACGGGCTTACCCGTCGTTTTCTACCTGAGACACCACGGCGCTGTAGTCGCTGTCTTCTTTGGCGTCTAGATCTTCGATTTCGCCGACAATAATGCGGGTCACCTCTTTGAAAATCGTTTGATGACGCGCTGCTCGAGCTTCCATATCAGCATCTGAGAGTGCGTATTGCTCGATGTCCTCACTGGAGAACAAGCCCTTGGCTTTTGCTACGCGCTCTAAGGTGTCCAGCCGGTCACGGGTTACCGATAACTCACCGGTGAGGGCCATAACCATAGAGAGCAGGCGATCAACGTCGGGGTCTGAGAAGTAGTAAGGACGCTTGCCTTTGGCTTTTCGCTGCAGCGTAACCTCGGGTTCCTCTTGGCTCATTTTTGGCACCCGTATACAAACCAGACACCGCCGCCTCCAAAATCACCACCCTGAAAGGTGTTGGTGCGCTTGGTTTCCTGAAAAGCACTGGGGACCATGATTTGAAGGGGCTTGTGGTTTTGAAAACCGGAATCTTTAGCCAGGGCTTCAAGGTCTAGCAAATGACTCTTTCGCCAAAAGGGTTCGTTGTTGTTTTCACTGTCCCAGTCAAAGAGAAAGGTGTCGAAGGGCTCCATACCTTCATAGGGCGGCGTCTCTACGTGCAACATCATGCCCCCGGGTTTGAGCACTCGGTGGCATTCGCGAATAATATTTTTAATGGCAGCTGAGGATGTCTCGTGTAGCAGAATGTGTGAGACCACCAAGTCGAAAGAGTTGTCTTCAAAGTCGATGGTTTCGGCATTTTGCTGAGAAAAATGAACCGGCAAGCCCATTGATGACGCTCGGGCATGGGCATAGCGCAGCATGGGCGCGGCAACGTCAATGGCATGAACTTCTGCGTCTTCAAAGCCGCTAACGTAGGGTAGGGTGCTGTGGCCTACGGCACAGCCCATATCGAGAATTCGAGTAGGTTTGAATTCGGGGTGTTGCTGCTTGAGCCAGGCCACGGTGCTGTCACCCATGTCGGCGTTATTGACGCCCATTTGCCCCATAGCATAAATGTAGACTGCACGGTCGTAAATGGCACCCTGAGCAACATCGTTTTCTATGTACTCGGTGTGATAACCCCCGGGCTGGCAGTGGATATCAACGGCAGTGTGATAAGCCGGAATCTGCAAATCTGGGTTTAGCCGCAGGCTGCCTACCGCGGGTGATTGAGCGGCCTGCGTCGCCAATTCTTGAATGGCGCGTTGTACTGGAATTTGTGCCGAAGACCACATCATTTCTTGGCTGGTCCGCAACAGTGAACTCCAGGCTTGATAGTGGGAGTCTTGCTTCATTACCTGCCCCACTTCCTGAATGGTTTCAGGCTCACGTTGGTGCTCGGCAACAAATTTACCCTTGGCGCGCTTCTCGTAGACGGTCTTTAGGCCGGGGTGCAAGTCAGTGACCAAGTGCTCTTTAAAAGAGCGCACAAAATGCTGTCGTGCAAGTTCATCATGGCTGGTGGCGGGGAGGGCGTCGTGGACTTGTTGTTCTTTGTAGGCGTTCGACATAGCAGCGATCCTGTATGTTTACTGGAGAATAACCTGACCGTTGAATATAGCCTAGTGCCGCCGTGCCGCCAATGGCTGGATTGTCGATGGTTCGCCGGGGGCCAACAATGGGCAGCAGGGCGCCATACTAAAGGGGGATGGTTGCCCTTTCCGATTTGAAAGTGCATCTTTGGGTTTTGCATAAGCCACTTTTTGGGAGACTGGAATATGAGTGAGTCAGTAGCGTTGGTGACGGGAGCGGGTATTGGTCTGGGGCGGGCAACGGCCTTGGCTTTGGCCGATGCGGGCTATCGCGTCATTGTGACTGATGTACTGCTAAGCGAGGGACAGGCAGTCGCCGATGAGATTACCGCCCGGGGCGGTCACGCAGAATTCCACGGTCTTGATGTCACCGACACACAGGCCGCGAACGCCGTTGTAAGCGCTGTAGAGGCACGGTGGGGTGCATTGAGTGCTCTGGTGCTTAATGCCGGTATTGCTCGCACACTGCCACTGAGCGCCCTTGAAGACGAGGCTTGGGATGAAACCATGAATATAAACCTCAAGGGCATGATGCGGGTGATGCGCGCGGCCATACCGGGTATGCAAAAGGCAGGCAGTGGGTCAATTGTCTGTTTGTCTTCGATTGTGGGAGCGGTATTGGGCTGGTCGGAGCATATTCCCTACGTGGCCAGTAAGGGCGGTGTTATGGGGCTGGTGCGCTCGGCGGCATTAGAATTCGCGCCCAATGGCATTCGGGTCAATGGTATTGCCCCTGGGGTCATTCGCTCTGCGCAAACCCTTGATCCGATTAATTCCCTCGGTGAAGAGGGGCTGGCAGCTTTTGCCGAGAGTGTCCCTCTGGGGCGCGTGGGTAACCCAGAAGATATTGCCGATGTTGCCGTGTTCCTGTTGTCCGATAAAGCGCGCTATTTGACGGGACAAATCATTCCGGTGGATGGTGGAACTACGATAAGTCTGTAGCTGCTTTTTTTTAGCGGCGAAACGCTCCCGTAAGCCGTGCAGCCTCTATTTCTGGATTACAGAGAGCGGTATACCCTGGCACGAAACTATACAGAATCATTAGAAAGTGACCCTGGGTTAAATCGCTAGGCAAAAAAAAGGCAGGGTAGTCACCCTGCCTTTTTTTGTTTCGGCGTTTAGAAGCTGTACTGCACCTCTACACCCGCACGTCGCTGTGTGCCGGGGCTGACAAAACCGCCGCCGAACTCGGGGGCTAAAATCACCTCCGCCACAAACTGCTCATCGGTAAGGTTGCGTGCGAAAGCCATAATGCTCCACTTCTCGCCGCGTAATCCAACGCGAAGATTCGCTAGACCATAGCCATCGACCTGTGTTCCGCCTTGTCCGGTTTCTGGGTCCTGTCCGTAGTTCGCAGGTGGCCCACCAAACAACGTCGCTGGAACGACATCGTCCTGAACGGTGTGATACCAAGTGTCCCCTTGGTAGGAGTACTCAAGTCGGCTGAACAGCTCGAAACGGCCCAAAGGCAATGAGTATTGAATCGCCGCGTTGGCGGTGAACTCTGGGTTGTTGGGCACATCGTTGCCGGCGGTGTAAGGACGCAGGGCATTGACATCGATTTCGCCATCGACCATTGAGTAGCCTGCGTCAAATCGCAGGTTATCGGTGATCGCCCAAGCTGCGCTCAGCTCAAAGCCTTGCAGAGTTACTTCATCAATGTTTTCAGCCGTTCGCAACAAGCCAAAAGGGCCCACAAAGAATTCGAAGAACTGCATGTCGTCGACTTCGGTGTGGAATACAGCGCCGTTAAGCTGCAAGTTGCCGTCTAAAAGTCCTGATCGGAAGCCCAATTCAAAGGAGCTTGAGGTCTCTTCCCTGATGAGATCTGGTGGGGCAATCAGTGCGCCTCCGTTCTCCACAAGGTAGAAGTTTACAATCTGACTTGCACCGGAGTTATTGAAACCGCCCGCTTTGAAGCCTACGCCCCAGCTGGTGTACAAAGTGGTTGCATCGGTCGCGTCCCAGGTCAAGCTCACCTTGGGCTGCAGCTGGTCAAAAGTTTCGCTGTTACCGGGAATACTAGAACTCACGGTAAAATCGTTGAAGTTCACAAAGCCCGGGTTCAGGGGTGAACCATTGAGCGGCTGCCCATTCAAAGTACATTGCCCACCGCAGTAGTCGATGTAGTTAGACAGCGCGCCATCTGCAGGAGAGGGTACGTTGTTGGTCACATCGCGTTCTTCCCGGTCGTAGCGCAATGCAAGGGACAATTCCATGGATTCGGTCAGATCGTAGTTCATCGAGCCAAAGACAGCCATGACGGTCGTGTCGAAGGTATCGTTCACCATCGCGTCAGTAAACTGGTTATAGATGGTGGTGGGAACGTTGCTTGCGGCATTGGGCCAATTACTGCCGTCATCCCGCAGTTGTGAGACCGCCTGATACCGTTCGATATCGAGGTAATACAAGCCCGCCTGCCAACGCAGTCGTTGATCCGAGTTAGATGTCAGCTGTACCTGAAAGCTCATGTCTTCCTGAAAGCGTTCCTGATACTGGTATCCGTCACAGGTAGTAGGGCTGTAGGGTGGAAGAACTTGCGCACCCGGTGCCGAACCGAAGATAAATGTGGGTGCTGGTAGTGCCGTGACGCCACCGGGTACCGAGGGTGTATAAGACGGTGTCAAGGCATCAAGCGAGTTGATACAGGCTGAGGTCGCGCCATAGAAGCCAAAGGCGCCAGATGTACCGTCGGCAATAAATGTATCTTCTGTATCACTATAGAAGCCCCAGGCGGTGAGCGTCGCCCAGTCCATATCCCAGTCAGCCTTCAAAGAGAATTCCAGAACATCCTGTTCGTTAACAGGCCTGACGTTACCGGCAAATACGAATTCGTGGGTGTTGACGTTTTGGTAAAAACTTTCAACGCCCGGTGTGCCAAACCCTAGGAAGGGCGGTAGCTCAAAGGCGGCGTTAAAGGTAATCGCTGCGGCTTCTGACTTGCCATAACGCAACTTGGTGTCAATCGATAAGTTATCTGTGGGATCAAAGACGAGTCGACCCTGCACAGAGTAGTTTTCAGCATCGTCAACGACGTTGTCGTTGAGGAATGAGTTGCTGTAGAAGCCATCGGTGCTGCGGTAATCAGCGGTCAGTCGGCCAGCGACGTTTTCACCCAATGGTCCCGCTACGGTGGCGAGGCCCGTGTAGGTGCTGTCTTCAGCCATGCTGATACGTACGTCGCCCTCAAACTCCTGCGACGGACGCTTCGTTGACATAATAATGGCGCCAGCCGCGGCCGAACGTCCGTACAAAGCGCCTTGAGGCCCTTTTAAGATTTCAATTTGCTCAAGATCGGCGTACTCGCGGTTGAAGGCATAAGTATTGATGTAGAGAATCCCATCAATAATCAGGGCGAAGTTTGTTTCAGCGTCACGCGCGCCATTGATACCCCGAATCGATACCGAGGAGTCGCCTGTTTCGACCGTATTGACGAAGCTCACGCCCGGGGTTTGGGAGATGAAATCTTCTGCCCGTTGAATCCCCATGTCATTGATTTGACCCGCTGTGAAAGCAGTCACGGTACTGGGAACGTCCTGAAGTGATTCACTTCGTGCTCGAGCAGTAACAACCACTTCCTCGAGTTGGGCGTGGGCGAAATTAGGTAAAGCGATGCCCGTACCGACGGTCGTCAGTGCAGTCAGCGCTACCGATAAGTGAGTCTTTACACTCGTGGGTCGATTAATAAATGCGTTGTTCATGTCCACGGATCCTCCAGTAAGCTTTTGGGAAGTGGCTTGCTATTGTGTTTTTTCTCTCGGTAAGTACTGCTAAACCGAGTGCTCGGATTACTCAGGCGAACATCGCCCACAAACATTTGTACGTACAATTAGATCACGACCCCCAATATCGCTGCCCGCTGGGCTGGGGTCAAGTCTAATTCGTTAATGATGTCGGCGGTATTTTGGCCCACTTTGGGCAGTGCGGCGTTGATTTCAGCCGGCTCATGCTGAAATTTCAGTGGCGTACCAATATGATCATTGCCTTGCTCATCTTGCCAGCGCATGCCTCGGGCAGCGACGTGATCCGCAGACCAGGCCTCGTTGAGATCTAGCACGGGGCTCCAGCAAATATCCCGGCCGTCGAACCAGTGCTCCCACTCACGTAGAGTTTTGCTGCGAAAGCTGTCTCTTAAAAAGCCGATGGCGGGCTCGTGGGCGCTGCCCGCGGGTCCGACTACAGCGGGTATAAAATCGGGCCGGTCCAAGCCCTCAAACAGAGCGCTGACAAATTTATGTTCTCCACCCCCCAGCGCTAAAAACCGGTCATCGGCTGTTCGATAAATATTGAGCATGGCGCCGCCACCGTGGCTGCGTTCCGCCAATCGGTTGGGTGCACGCTTGTCGGCGAAGACCGGACCAATGATGTTGGGTGATGCCGCGAGCACCGACTCATGCATGCTCACGTCTAGATAATCACCTTCACCGGTGGTCTCGCGCCGCAGCAGGGCCATGAGAATGCCCGACAGTGCCGCCCAAGAAGACAGCATGTCTGATATGGCTACCCCAATAATCGCGGGACCGCTGTCTCCCTCAGGGGAACGTGACAGGCTCAGTACCCCTGACGCCGCGACGGTTGCGGTGTCATGGGCGGGTTTATCCCGCCATGGCCCTGATTGTCCGAACGCCGAAATAGAGCAATACACTATTCTGGGGTTTATGGCTTTCACCGCTTCGGGCCCGAACCCCAGCCGACCCGCCACACCTGGCCTAAAGGCTTCAACAAGAACATCAGCACTTTTGATGAGTTCAGCCAGCGCGGCCTTACCGGCTTCTGACTTTAAATCGAGTGCAATGCTCTCCTTGCCCCGCTGGGTATTGCGAAACATAACCGTTTCACCACCTTGCTGCCAGGGAAAAGCCTCCCCCGACCGTGTGGGTTCCGGTGCTTTAGGATTCTCGACTTTAATAACCCGAGCGCCATGATCTGCCATCATTTGCGTGGCCGCCGGGCCCGGCAAAAAAAGCGACAAATCGATAACTGTGACGCCTTCAAGTTTCACAAGGCAGGCTCAGTTGGTGATGCCGTCAGAAGACAGCGCTTGTAATGCGGAGGCATCTAGGCCCAGTAAATCACCCAGAATTTCTGCGTTGTGTGCCCCAATTTCGGCTCCCGGCCAGTCGGTTCTTCCGGGGGTTTCGGACAGTTTGGGGGCAATGGCGGGTATCTTCAACGGACTGCCGTTGACGTCTACTGACTCAAACATGCCCCGGGCGATGTAATGGGGGTCGGTCATCATGTCCTCAACGCTGTAGATGGGCCCTACGGGAACTCGCACGGATTCAAGACGGTCGATGATGTCCTTTGATGAGTTTGCCTGACACCAGTCGGCTAATGCTTGATCAATGGCTTCCTGGTGCACCACTCTGCCTTGGTTGTGCTCCAAGGCGGGATCGTTTGCCATGTCCTCGCGGCCGGCTTCTTTCATGAGGCGCTTGAATATGGAATCACCGTTACCCCCTATCACTACATGCTTGCCGTCTGAACACAGGTAGGTGTTGGTGGGAACGATGCCTGTAATTGTTGTTCCAGAGGGTTCCCGAACCACGCCGGCGCCATCGTATTCCGGGACGATACCCTCCAGTAAATTAAAGACGGCCTCGTAAAGGGCGACGTCAACCACCTGTCCCTCGCCAGATTTATGGCGTTGGATAACCGCGAGCAGCACACCCAGAGCCGCGTGAATAGCCGCCGCGGTATCGCCGAGTGAAATATTCGGACGGACCGGGGCTTTTCCCGGTTCGCCATTAATATATCTAAAGCCACCGTAGCCCTCGGTAACAGAAGCGTAGCCGGGCTTGGATGAAAACGGGCCGGTTTGACCGTATCCAGAAATTCGGGCGTAAATAATCCCCGGGTTTATCGCTTTAACCTTCTCTGGACCCAGTCCCCAGTCTTCCATAGCGCCGGGTCGAAAGTTTTCTACGACAATGTCGGCCTTGCACAGCAAATCGAATGCCAGCTCTTGGCCACGCTCAGATTTTAGATCTAGGGTGACGCTTTTTTTGTTGCGTGCTAGTGAGTGGTACCACAACGACGTGCCGTCGCGTACCTCTCGCCACTGACGGATGGGGTCGCCTGTGGGAGGCTCAACTTTAATGACCTCGGCGCCGAAGTAACCCAAAATTGTACCGGCAAACGGACCTGCCAATAACTGACCCATTTCGACAACGCGTAAACCCTCTAGTGGACGTTCACCGGCCATAACCATTTCCTCAGTAGGTGTGCAAAATCCTTGTGGGTTTTGCTCAGACTCAAAACAACACGGGCATTTGCTGCCCAGAACACCTTCGGTAGACCGACTTTACGCCGTAGGGTTGTCGGTGGTTCTCAGGCGCGACCAAAACATAGTACTGAGTTTAGGCCTTAGACGTCCACGCGCCAGATTAATACGCATTGATTTTCGATTTATGGGTGTATTTACGGACTGTTAGCGGGCAGGTGTGGCGGCAGCAATTACCGATGCACACCTAATTTCAGCATGTGGGGGTTTGATCTTGTTATCTGCAATTGACAGCCGGCTTTGCCGATCTAGGCACATTTGTTGCTCTCATTTGATGCTGTAATGCGCTGCCTGCCACCACCTGCTGCAACACGTAAAATGATTCGGTGCACTGTCTGAATTGCCGAAAGCATAGCGTTGCGGCACCTAAGTTTTATAACATTGGCGGGTGGCAGTGCCGCAGGCGTCAAGCCCATGCCGCTAGAGAGGGCGACGGCCATTGAATATTGGAGAAAGCGACACCGAGGATGCTCTGCGTTACATGAAACTGCATGCTGACTTAACCCGCCGTGCGGTGGTAAATAGCCTTGAACTCGATTGGTTGCCATCCCCTATGGCCGGTGTGCACCGGCGAATGCTGGACCGCAAGGGTGGTGAAGTGGCCAGAGCAACCAGTATTGTTCGCTATGAACCCCAATCATTTTTTTCATCCCACACCCATAGTGGCGGTGAGGAGTTTTTAGTGCTCGAGGGAACCTTTTCAGATGAAAACGGTGATTACCGCGCAGGAACGTATGTTCGAAATCCGGTGGGCTCAAGCCATACGCCGTTTTCCAAAGCAGGCAGCACCATATTTGTAAAGCTGCAGCAGTTTCACCCCCTCGATCAAGCATCGGTGCGTGTCGATACCAACACAGCATGCTGGCAAGACGGCTCGACTAGCGGCATCACTGTACTGCCATTGCACCGGTATGAGAGTGAGGTTGTGTCGCTGGTTAAATGTGAGCCTGGTGTGAGTTTTCCCGAGAATGCGCCGGTAGGGGGTGAGGAAGTTCTGGTTCTCGACGGCGTTCTGAGTGATCACCTTGGGCACTATGAACAAGGTACCTGGATACGGAACCCGCCGGACAGTCGTCAGCAGCGCTGGAGTCAGCAGGGCTGCCTCTTCTATAGAAAAACCGGGCATTTAAACCCCTCGTTATGGGTGGGTTGACCGCCCAAAGCGGAAGGCTTGCCCCCGGCACGTCCTGCTAGCTCTGTGGGTTGGAATTGCCTATGCTTGCCCCGGTCTCGTAATAGGCATAGCGCTCCAACTGTCTACATAACCGTGCAAATACAGCAGCGTTAGATTTCTTCCATACGGTCAATACAGGGGTGGCTTCCGGCAGGGGTTATACGGCTCAGCGGCTTGTAGGTTGTCTGGGCGCATTGCGATGGCTAGCAGTTGCGATGCTAAAGCGATCTAAAAGCTACTCGATCGCTGTGGATCTTTATAATTGTAAGTTTTGCTCTCGGGCACTAATGGAGTGTTATGAACACGGTGGTAACAGAAATTCCAGACCTCGCGAGTGAGCTGCCTCCCGATGCAAAAGCTGTCCCCGACTGGTTAGAGCATGCGCTGCAAGTACCCCGGGAAGAAGGCTGGGTAGATTCGGGGGGCTGCGCTATTCATTATTTTCGCTGGGGTAATCCGGAGAATCCGGGTTTGCTCTTGATGCATGGGTTTTTAGCTCACGCGCGTTGTTTTGCCTTTATCGCGCCGTTTCTTGCGGAAAATTATCATGTTGTCGCATTCGACCTTTCGGGTATGGGCGATTCCGGCGTGCGGGAGCATTACTCCGATGCTGTTCGCGCCGCTGAAGTTGAGGACGTGGCTAGGGCTACCGGGTTGTTCGAGCATGAAGTAAAGCCTGTGGTGATCGCGCACTCTTACGGTGGCCATGTGGCACTGACCGCTATGGCAGAACGGCACAACCTGTTCGGCGGGCTGATCATTTGTGATTTGATGGTGCTGCGCGCTGAGCGATTAAGAGCGCATTTTGGAAAAAACAAGCCGCTGCCTTCAGATCCAAAACGCCCCAATCGCATCTACCCCGACTACGAGACCGCAAAAGGACGCTTCGTACTTTCCCCAAACCAGCCCGTCAATGTTCCCAGCTTGTTTGACTACATGGCGTATCACTCGTTAAAGCGAGTGGACGGAGGGTGGACGTGGAAGTTTGACACCAGCGTCTTTCGCAGCGACTTTGGTCAAGAAGAACGCATCTTCGGACAAGGCAATATTATAGCGAGGACGCCGGGACGAAAAGCCGTAGTTTATGGACAAGACAGCGTTTTGTTTGATGACGATTCAGCCGCTTATCTTCGTGAGTGCGGAGCCGATGATGTCCCTATAATCGGCATTCCCGGAGCCCGGCATCACCTCATGCTGGACGAGCCTGTTGCCTTTGTGAGCGTGTTGCGGGCGATCTTGGCGCAGTGGGCCTAGTTTGTGGGCTAACCCCTGCGTAGGTGCTGAATTACAGGGGTGCTTTTTGGTTAATGGTGGGCAGACGCCTAATGGCTTTCAGCGTCATAACGAACACCATTGAGATACCAAGTCTGCGGGCCTGATGGGCTGTCTATAACGATCTCGGCATCGATGGCTTTGCCCAATAGGGCCCTGCCCAAAGGTGAGTCACAGCTCAGTTTTTGTGCGCTTAGATCAAACTCATCAGGCCCCACAATGCGCCAATGCTGTATCAGGCCTTCAGGGTTTTCGAGGGTTACATAGGCACCGAAGTAGGCCTTCCCGGGGTCGGTAGGCCCCGCCGTTACAACGGTAAGCTCATCAAGGCGTTTGCGTAAAAAACGCACCCGGCTGTCAATTTCACGGAGGCGCTTTTTGCCATAAATATAATCGCCGTTCTCCGAACGATCGCCATTCGCTGCCGCAGCTTGCACGGCGGCGGTTACGACAGGTCGCTCGACCTTCCATAGGGCTTTGAGTTCATCGCGTAAACGCTGCTCTCCTTCAGCCGTTATGTAGGGAGATCCCTTGGGTCTTGGTGGGCGATAGCGCGACAAATGAACACTCCCCATGTTCAGTTTCGGAGAAAACCTTGCAGATAAAAGCAATTTTTATGATGCTGTGGATCTTATTGTGCCACTACTTGAGACCCAGATGACTGCTGTTTTTTCAATGCCCCTGACTCTCGCATTACTACTGCTCCACGCTTCTGCTGTTGGCGCACAGAGCTGTGTCGATTTGACCGGAGATTTTCAGCAGGGCGGATTGCTGTGGGGGCAGGTGGCGCCGACTGCGCTCGTGACCCTCGATGACACTTCGATATTTGTGATGCCCAGCGGGGCGTTTGTTTTGGGGTTAGGCCGCGACGCCCCCAAAGAGCAAGTGGTGTCAGTGGTTGCTGACGGTCATCGCTGCATGCAAACGGTGACGGTTACTCAGCGTCAGTACAATATCCAACGCATCGAAGGGGTTCCCCAGAAAACTGTCACGCCCCCTGATGATGTGCTCGAGCGCATTGCCAAAGAGCGTGTAATGGTTCGCGAGGCTAAAGCCCAGCGTATTGAGCGTCCCGAACTGCTAGAGGCTGTGCAAGCGGGCCTGTCCTGGCCTGCGACAGGGAGAATCAGTGGTGTTTACGGCAGCCAAAGAGTTTATAACGGCACTCCGGGTTCACCCCATTATGGTGTCGATGTGGCGGTGCCCACCGGACATCCTGTCGTGGCTCCGGGTCCCGGCGTTATTACCCTGGCACAGCCCGATCTCTTTTATTCAGGCGGCACGATTATTCTTGACCATGGTTATGGCCTCTCCTCGTCCTTTTTGCACCTCAGCAAGCTGCGTGTAACGGTGGGTCAAGAGGTGAGGCGGGGCGACCTCATCGGTGAAGTGGGGGCCACTGGGCGCGCGACCGGCCCACATTTAGATTGGCGCATGAGTTGGTTAAATCAACGCGTTGATCCGCAGCTGCTCGTTCCAGCCCTAGCGTCCGGGGAATGACCGCCATCTGGTAGTGCCCATGGCACCGCCTTACCCGTATACTTCACCGCTACAAATTTTCTTGGAGGGTTTTTTGTGCTCGATCCCAAACTACTTGAGATTCTGGTCTGCCCGGTTTCAAAGGCGCCATTGGAGTACCAACCTGAGCAACAGGAGCTGGTATGCCGCGCGAGTGGCCTTGCTTACCCCATACGCGACGATATTCCGGTGATGCTCGAGAGTGAGGCGCGGACACTTAGCCTTGAAGAACGTGAGCGGTGAATAGAGTCCTATGACCGATACGATTTTTGGCAAGATTACCCGGGGTGAAATTCCTAGCGAGTTCATACACGAAGACGAGCACTGTGTGGTGATTCAGGATATCCACCCCCAGGCGCCCACACACGTGTTAATCATTCCCAGAAAGCCCATTCCTCGTTTGGTCGATGCGCAAGCCGTCGACGCCGAATTGCTAGGGCACCTGTTGCTTGTGGCGGGCAAGGTTGCGCAAGATCTGGGTGTGGGTGACGGTTTTCGGTTGGTGATTAATAATGGCGCAGATGGCGGGCAAACCGTATTTCATTTGCACCTGCATATATTGGCGGGACGGACCCTGGCCGAGGGTGAGTTGGCGGGCGGTTTGGCCTGAGCCTGTGGTGACCGTCGCCACCGGCAGTTAATGGGCGTTGCAAGGCTTGCGCACAAACTGAGAGGCCCAATAGCCCCTCGACCTGACACGATAAAATTGAAGATTGAAAATTAACAATGGGGCTGTTCGGGTCCAAAGTATTTATGGCCGTGGGGCCCAATGAGAGCATGCAATGAAAACAGCTGAAATCCGTGAAGCGTTTCTGTCTTACTTCGAAGAACAGGGGCATACCCGAGTGGAGTCTAGCTCTCTGGTTCCTCACGAAGACCCAACCTTATTGTTTACTAACGCGGGTATGAATCAGTTTAAAGAAACCTTTTTGGGCTTGGAAAGCCGGGCCTACCAGCGAGCTTGTACGTCTCAAAAGTGTGTTCGTGCGGGGGGCAAGCATAACGATCTCGAAAATGTCGGTTACACCGCACGACACCACACCTTTTTTGAGATGCTGGGTAACTTTAGTTTTGGCGATTATTTTAAGCGTGAGGCGATTAACTTCGCCTGGACCTTTCTGACAGAGGTGCTGCAGTTACCCAAAGAGCGCCTCTGGGTGACGGTTCATATTTCTGACGATGAAGCGGCGGCCATCTGGATTGACGAGATCGGGATTGACCCCAGCTGTTTGTCACGATTAGACGAGGACAACTTCTGGCAGATGGGCGATACAGGGCCCTGCGGGCCTAGCTCTGAAATCTTCTACGACCATGGTGCTCAGGTGCCCGGAGGCCCACCGGGCAGTCCAGACGATGACCTTGATCGTTATATTGAAATCTGGAATCTTGTGTTTATGCAATTCAATCGCGATGCGGCGGGCGAATTGCACCCCTTGCCGGCGCCCTCGGTCGATACGGGTATGGGGTTGGAGCGTATTGCTGCGGTCTTACAGCACGTGCATTCCAATTATGAAATAGACCTTTTTCAAGCGTTGATAAAAAACGCAGCGACAGCACTCAATGTTTCTGATCTCGAGGAAAAATCACTGCGTGTCATTGCCGATCACTTGCGGTCCTGTGCATTCTTAATCGCTGACGGTGTGATGCCCAGCAATGAGGGCAGGGGTTACGTGTTGCGGCGAATTATTCGGCGCGCCGTGCGCCATGGCAACAAGCTAGGTGCAACCCAGCCCTTTTTCGCCTCACTGTTACCCGTTTTGGTGGCAGAAATGGGCGCTGCTTATCCCGATCTGCCCGCGAATGAAAGCGTTATCACAAAGGCCCTTCGCGCCGAAGAGGAACAATTTGCGCGAACCCTAGACAACGGCATGGCGATTTTGGAAGAGGCCTTGGCGGGCCTCGACGGCACGGTACTCCCCGGGGAGTTAATTTTTAGGCTCTACGATACCTACGGGTTTCCCGTTGACCTAACCAACGACATTGCCCGTGAACGCAATCTCACCCTAGATGTTCATGGTTACGATGAGGCTATGGCCCAGCAGCGCAAACGTTCGCAAGAGAGCGGCAGCTTTAAGGTTGACTACAACGAGTCGGTAAATATTCCCGGCGAGACGCACTTTACCGGCTACGACAGTACCGAAGGCACTGGAACCGTCGTGGCGTTACTCGCAGAGGGCGAATTGGTGCAGGCATTGGCCGCGGGTGAGCGCGGCATTGTCATTTTAGACAGCACGCCTTTTTACGGCGAGAGCGGCGGCCAAGTGGGCGATTGCGGCTTCTTGCAGGGAAATTCAAGCCGCGCTGATGTTAGCGATACGACCAAGGCTCAGGGGCATCACTTTCATCATGCTCATGTGACCTCAGGGTCGTTAAACGTGGGCGATGCCTTGACAGCGACTGTCGACAACCAGCTGCGCCAGCGTATTCGTCTGAATCATTCGGCGACCCACTTACTTCATGAGGCGCTACGCCGAGTCTTAGGTGATCACGTTGTGCAGAAAGGCTCCTTAGTTGATTCTGAAAGACTGCGTTTCGATTTTTCCCATGGCGAAGCGGTCAATGCCATGCAGATTGAGGAAATCACTCAAATTGTTAATGCACAAATTCGTGGTAACAGTGCTACGACAACACAATTAATGGATATGGACAGCGCGGTCGCCGCGGGTGCCACCGCCTTGTTTGGCGAAAAGTACGGTGATGAAGTGCGGGTATTGTCCATGGGGTCGGACGGGTTTTCAGTGGAGCTTTGCGGCGGGACCCATGTTGCTAGAACTGGCGACATTGGTCTTCTGCTGGTAACCGGTGAGTCGGGGGTTGCTGCGGGTGTGCGCAGAATCGAGGCGCTCACCGGGGAAGCCGCTTTGAAGCAAAGCCTGGCGAGCAACCAGCGTGTCGTAGATGTAGCGGAGGTGTTAAAAGCCACGCCGATGGCCGTTGTCGATAAGGCCGGCGCACTGCGATCTGAATTGCGTGAACTTGAAAAAGAGGTGGCGCGCCTGAAGCAAAAGCTGGCTACTTCGTCGGGGGGTGATCTCACACAGTCGGCGGTTGATGTCGGGGGCATTAAAGTGTTGGCCACCCAAATAGAGGGTGCCGATGTGGCAACCCTTCGCGACACCCTCGATCAGTGTAAAAACAAGCTCGGTACAGCGGTGGTTTTATTGGCTGCGGTGGAGGGTGACAAGATTGCTTTGGTCGCCGGTGTCACCAAAGATGTCACTGACAAGGTACGAGCGGGCGACGCCATTAAGGAATTTGCTGGGCGTTTGGGTGGCAAAGGCGGAGGTCGGCCCGACATGGCTCAAGGAGGTGGAACTGACGTGGCTGCTTTACCAGCTGCATTGGCTGCCGTACCCGATTGGGTTGCATCACAGCTGGGTTGAATTGGCTTAGCCTTGGGTATTCCTCGGCTAACTGCAACCCTCCACATTAGCTAGTCACGTTGCATGCCTAATATGGTATGCTCCGCGCCCAATTTTAACTGTCCGGTACGGGTTTTCATGGCCCTCATAGTTCAAAAATACGGTGGTACTTCGGTGGGTTCGCCAGAGCGTATTGAGCACGTTGCCGATAAGGTTGCTAGCTTTCATCGCGACGGCCACGACGTGGTGGTTGTCGTATCTGCCATGTCTGGGGAGACCAATCGGCTTATCGAGCTGGCGCATGCAATAGAAGAGTACCCCCAGCCAAGGGAACTCGACATGCTTGTGTCGACGGGTGAGCAAGTGACCACAGCCTTGCTGAGTATGGCACTCCACAAGCGCAAAGTGCCTGCACGGTCCTACAACGGCTCACAGGTCCGTATTTTGACAGACACAGCCCACACTAAAGCGCGGATTCAGCACATTGACGGGCATCGTTTGCGCGCAGACCTCGATCAGCGGCGCGTAGTGGTTGTGGCCGGATTTCAAGGTGTTGATCCCGAGGGCAACATAACAACGCTGGGACGCGGCGGTTCAGACACCACCGCGGTCGCGCTTGCGGCGGCACTGTCGGCGGATGAATGCCAAATTTATACGGATGTTGATGGGGTCTACACCACCGATCCTCGAGTAGAGTCTAGCGCTAGGCGGTTGGAGAAAATCACTTTTGAAGAGATGCTGGAACTTGCCAGTATGGGCTCCAAGGTGCTGCAAATACGCGCTGTGGAATTTGCGGGTAAATATGCCGTACCCCTAAGAGTTCTCAGCAGTTTTAAAGAAGGGCCTGGTACCTTAATCACGATGGAGGAGGACGCCGATATGGAAGCGCCAACAATAGCCGGTATTGCTTTTAACCGTGATGAGGCCAAGCTCACCGTGCTGGGTGTTCCCGATACCCCCGGTGTGGCTTACAAAATTTTAGGGCCGGTAGGTGAGGCCAACATTGAAGTAGACGTGATATTGCAGAACACTGGAGAGGAGGGGCATACCGACTTCACTTTTACAGTGGCCCGTAACGATCTCGAGAGCGCAAGAAAAATTCTTGAAGATTTAGTGATACAACTGGACGCGAAAGAATTGCGTGCGGATGCAAAAATTGCCAAAGTGTCGATTGTGGGTGTAGGGATGCGCTCGCATGCCAATGTGGCGGCGCGTATGTTCAAAGCGTTGTCCGAGGTAGGCGTTAATATCCAGATGATCAGTACGTCCGAAATTAAAATCTCGGTGATTATCGAAGAGAACTATTTGGAGCTTGCAGTAAGGGCTCTTCACACGGCGTTTGGTCTTGAGCAAAGCCCAGCGGAAAACGACTAATATTGATTAAGTAGGGCTACAAGAACCCCAAAACGGCGGTAAACAGGGAAGTTACACATGCTGATATTAACTAGAAAAATGGGCGAGTCGTTGGTGATTGGTGAGAACATCACGATTACCGTGCTGGGCGTTAAAGGTAATCAAACTCGCCTTGGGGTAGACGCACCTCGGGACGTTTCCGTGCATCGAGAGGAAATCCTTAACAGGATTCAGGCCGACAAGCACCCCGAAGAGGGTGATAGTGACGGAAATACCCGCGAGAGCGACTAAAGCAGTGTTTTTCTGTGAATTCTCTATGGTAGGATTCGCACCCTCCGGAGAAGTGGCCGAGTGGCTGAAGGCGCTCCCCTGCTAAGGGAGTATACGTTAATCGCGTATCGAGGGTTCGAATCCCTCCTTCTCCGCCATCCAAACAAAAGACGCCCCTCTGGGGCGTTTTTTTGTTTGGGGCTTTGAATATGAGATGAGAACCCTCGGGTTCGACAAACGCTGCCTAGGGCAGAGTTTGGACGCGGAGCCGTAAGGCGTAGCGCCCTGGAAGGGTTCGGGTGGGCGGCTTGATGAGAACGCTTGTGTAGTGAAGGTTTAAACATCAAGAGCGGTATGATTTTCAGGTTCAGCTATACGCCACACTCGTCTCTCGCTATTTCTAGTTTTAAATTTTCACGCCGTAGTATAGAGTCTTAACTAACTATACATAAGTGTTAATAAACTAATTCAGTATGGCAAAGGCCAGATTTTGGCGAGTCGCCTTTCGAATTTGGTTGGTCAGCAGAAAATAAAATGCCCAGATATTTCTGGTACCTGACTGCGAGATCAAGGCCTCCTAAATGTATTTTTGTACAAGAGCGGGAAAGGGCGTGGAAACGCATGGGACCGCCGTCATCTTCCCGAATAGCGCGATTGAGTTGACCTGAATAAGGAGAGTAAAGATGGTTTCTGAGAGCGAAGTGATTGTTAGTGACGACAATGGCGTACTGACGATAATGCTCAATCGACCACACGCAAAGAACTGTCTCTTATACACATCTGACGCTGCC
>OJDG01000058.1_pt1 | contig 23271 bp, 22 predicted proteins | sample 1592411 | NCBI WGS metagenome assembly OJDG01 (sample SAMN05416759, study PRJEB24817) | seawater metagenome | isolation source: Sea water | place: Canada:Atlantic | collected 2013-07 | reverse complement strand
CGAGATGTAGAGAGGTCTCGTGGGCTCGGAGATGTGTATAAGAGACAGTCATTGGATAGACCAGATTCATTATGAGCCTAACGCCGATTGAAGAACTCTTAGCCGATCTTGATGAGCCAAACTCCTATCCTAGAGAGTTAAGCTGGCTCAGCTTCAATGCGCGTGTTTTACAAGAGGCTCAAGACAAAGAGGTGCCTTTAATTCAGCGAGTACGGTACCTCGGCATATTTTCCAACAATTTGGATGAGTTTTTTAGAGTCAGAGTAGCGGAAGTTCGCCGTCTGATCTCGCTTTCGAGTGGTAAACGTCACCAGCGCGCGGAAAAGTTGCTCGCGGCAATCCAATACCGTGTGCTTTTGTTGCAGCAGGATTTTGAAGTTATTTACGCTAAGTTGCTGCGAGAGCTTGCCCGAAAGGGTGTCTATCTCATTAATGAAACCCAACTGCAGGACGACCAGCTGGCATTTGTGGAAGCTTTCTTTCACAGCAAAGTACTGCCAGAGCTGGAGCCTATTTTATTAAGGGATGATCAGCCTATCCCTAATTTGGCGGACGAGTCCCTCTACTTGGCCGTCGATATCGACACTAATTCAGGGCCTCAATATGCATTGCTTGAGGTACCCACCAACAGATTGGGTCGTTTTATCGAGATTCCCGGGCGCAAAGGGGGCAAGGGTAGAGTATTCATTGTTCTCGATAATATTATTCGAGCCTGTCTACCGCAGGTTTTTCGCGGTGTCTTTGAGATCGATGCTGTTTCGGCCTACTGTTTTAAGTTTTCTCGAGACGCCGAACTTGAAATTGATGCGAGCATTAACGAGAGTCTGATTACCAAAATGGCTTCGGGCCTGAAGCAGCGTCGAAGAGCCGATGCAGTGCGTTTCGTTTTCGATGAGCAAATACCCAAGCGCATGCTCGACTATCTGCGCAAGCGCTTTGGTTTTGGCCGATATGACAGCATGATTCCGGGGGCGCGGTACCACAACTCAAAAGATTTTATGAGCTTCCCCAATGCGGGCTCTAAAACTCTCGAATTCAAGCCTCTGTCAACCATACCGGTTGACCGGTTAGACACTGAAGGCAGTATTTTTACTGCCATTCGAGAACAAGACGTGTTTCTTTATTATCCCTATCACCCTTTCGACTACCTTCTTGACGTGCTTAAAACCGCCGCCTTGGACCCCAACGTCGTGACGATTCGAATCTGTTTGTATCGCGTTGCCAAAAACTCACGGGTTGTAGACGCACTGGTAAACGCCAAGGATAACGGTAAGGCTGTGCAGGTGGTGGTGGAACTGGCGGCACGCTTCGATGAACAGGCCAATATTGCATGGGCACAGCGGCTGACAGATGCGGGTATTGAGGTCATTTTTGGAATTCCCGGGTTGAAGGTTCATAGCAAGCTTTTTTTAATCGAACGCCGTGAGTCCCAAAAACTTTGCTACTACAGCCATATTGGTACCGGGAATTTCAATGAAAATACGGCGCGTTTGTACACCGATTTTTCGCTGTTAACCTTTGATCAAAGCATTGGACGTGATGTGGCGAAGGTTTTTGACTTCCTAAAATACAATTATCGGCGACCTGAGTACGAACAGCTCTTAGTGTCTCCTCATAGCTCGCGGCCTGGCCTCATGGCTATGATCGATAGGGAGATTAAGCATGCGAGGGACGGCTATCGCGCGGAGATAATTCTGAAGTGCAATAATATTGTCGACCCTCAGTTTTCCAGTAAGCTCTATGAGGCCAGTCAGGCCGGGGTTGAAATTAGGCTGATCGTTCGTGGCATGTGCTCGCTTACACCGGGAGTCCCGGGGTTATCGGAAAATATTCAAGCGATCAGTATCGTAGATCGCTACCTAGAGCACGCTAGGGTCTACGTGTTCCACAATCGCGGACGTCCTGACTATTATTTTGGTTCGGCCGATCTCATGACGCGAAATATTGATTTTCGAGTAGAGGTCTTGTGCCCACTTAGAGATCCAGAAGCGCAAAAAACAGTCCAAGATATTCTCGATCAGCAGTGGCATGACAATGTCAAAGCCCGGCAGATCAATATTGAGCAAGACAATGCGTCACTGTTACCCGCGAAGCACAGCGGCAAACTGCACGCTCAGGAAACGATTTATCGATATCTGGCTACCGGTAAGCTCCCGCGCTACCCGAAGTCAACCATGACGCGATCATCAAAGCGACGCAGTAAAGGATAAAACGATGGCATTTGGGAGTTTGTTAGCGCTGGTCGACGATATCGCAGCGGTACTTGACGATGTGGCGCTAATGACGAAGATAGCTGCCAAAAAGACCGCTGGAGTGCTCGGGGATGATCTTGCGGTTAACGCTGAGCGCGTGCTGGGTGTCAGGCCTGATCGCGAGTTGCCCGTGGTTTGGGCGGTTGCCAAAGGCTCTTTTGTTAACAAACTTATCTTGGTGCCTGCGGCACTGCTGATCTCTGCATTTATTCCGGCACTCATTACACCGTTACTGGTTTGCGGCGGCTTGTATTTATGCTTCGAAGGCGCAGAAAAATTAGTACACGGTGTGGGTGCGCATTCCGAGGAGCAGGCGGCAGAGGTTATGCAGCAGCTTGCAAATCCAGACTGCGATTTGGCTCAGTTAGAACGCGATAAAATACGGGGTGCAGTGCGCACAGATTTTATTCTTTCTGCAGAGATCATCGTACTAACCTTGGGCGTTGTCGAGGGACAGCAATACCTTACGCAACTGATTGTGCTGGCAGGTATATCAACTTTAATGACCGTAGGGGTGTATGGGTTGGTGGCCGGTATTGTCAAGATTGATGACCTAGGGCTTTTGTTGAGCCAGAAATCCGGCTCGGGGGTTTGGCACGGTGGCTTGCGCAGGATTGGTGCGGCATTACTTTGGTTTGCGCCAAGATTGATGAAAGGTTTATCGGTAGTGGGTACGGTCGCCATGTTCTTAGTGGGGGGCGGTATTCTTTTGCATGCTATGCCATCGGTTGCACAGGCTATCGCGCAGTTTTCCACCCAGTTGGGGCCATTAGAGGGTGCGGTTCCCACGCTTTGTGGTGGAGCTTTGGGGCTGTGTGCAGGCTTCCTACTGGTCAAGGTTTTTGATGGGATTACTGCGTTGCGAGGGTAAGGTTTTTTGGCCCTTCATCTGACCGCGACCAACAGCGCTAGGCTGGGCTTGTCGGCGTCCGCTGTTGAAAATTATGCAAAATAAGGTGGCGTTGGTGCACTTGTGAAGATCTGCGTTAAAGGCTCATGCCCCGTAAAAACAAATTTCCATTTTCAGACCTTCATCATCTTTTTCTGGATTTTCAGGTAGCGTCTGAAATCGGCCGGCCAGTGGCATGATGGCCAGGCAGCAAGCATCCAGAATATCGTCTGCGGCGATGTTTCTACGCAATGTAGCGGCTAATATATTTTCAGCTAATGCAGGCACTCGGTCATCAAGGTCACTCAGCAACTTCAATCGTTCCTGGAATCCTTCGGCAGTCTTTTTTTTGTGGCACAGGGACGCGCCGTTAATGGCATGGAACGCCACCTCAGGATGTGCCTCTCGGAGCAGCTCCGCGGGGTGTGATCGGTTGCGCAGCCAGCGGTCAACCTCGTAAATTTTTGGCAAAAGATAATAAGATTGCTTGCTCAGTCCACTGCCGCTTTGTTGTCGATTCAGCGCATTAGCCTCTGGGTAATCTTTGCCGTCGAGTGCGAGTCTGGCCGGTGTAGGAAATACTGAGCTCGAAAATTTACGCCCCAGCATTTGTCGTGCAGCACGATCACACTGTCTTGGACCTTGGCTAGAAAGCCCTATGGGCATATCGATGAAGGCCTGGGTAGGCATGGGCGAACTGAATAGATCCTCTAATACAGCGCTGAAGCTCCAATCTAGGGCTTCAAGGCTGTACCTGATTCCTATCCACCCGCCTCGGCACCCATCAATGCCCAGTATTTGCATTTAACACCCCTACAAAAACGGCCCACCGAGGTAGACCGCCAGCTATTCGTCGAGATGATGACGCAGTTTACCGGAAGTCGCCACCGCGCACGTTGTAGACAGGCTTGGTAGAGCCATCTGCCTCGATCGACATAAATTCTGTGCGCTCGGGGTTCTGAATAACCACTTCTACATCTTGAAAGAGGGGTCGGCGAACAAAAGCCAGCGTCCAGCCAAACCGACTCTTGGCGGTTAGGGTTACGGATTGTTCAAAGCTCAATAATTTTTCGAGCTGTTCCGGAACGGCAGGCTGTCGCCCTCGTCGTTCTGAGGCGGCGGTCTGTGTTTTGAGCGCTGCAGGTGCGTTCATGGTTTTCTCTAAGTGCGGCGCGGTACCGTGTTATACGCCTAGCCAATCGCAGCCGCAGCACAAAGCTAAAGCATGCGTTAGTGTGAGGGCCGTCACAAAACCCAACGGGTTGGGCTTTAAAAATTCGGGGCGGGGTTCAGCTACTGGCTAGAACAGCCAGTCTTCGACATCTGCCCGGTTATCAATAATGACCTGTTGGGCTTTAGGGTCAGATAGGGGCTCACCCGTATGAATGTTGAGCAATTGCAGCAAATAACTCGCCAACCGTGCACGGACGTGCACCTGTAATTGTCCCTCATTCATCGCAAAATCTGTGGCGACAACATCTTGCTGTGCTTGAGATAGGCGGGGGTCAGGCTTCAGGGTTAGCTCAATACTTCGGTGCCAGTCTTGGTCATCGTCGCTGCATTGTGTTGCCGCCCCTAGCAGTTCCGGAATACCCCTGAACCGGCTGAGCACAAAGTCTCGGAATCCTTGGTTTTTTTCACACCAGCCTCGTACGTGCCAGCGTAATCCCGTCCAAACTAGGGTATGCGGGGCAATGATTCGACCCTCCCGATTGGGGTTGTTGAGTGACACGTAGTCGACCTCCAACCGCTGCTGCTCACGGGCGGCTTGCAGTAAAGGGCGCAGTAACTCTGGAGCAACGGGGCGAATTGGAGGCTCTAAAACTTCCGTATTGCCCTGTGGTAGGGCTAAGGAAGAAAAGGTGCGATGCAGTTCACTGCGGTTGGCGAGTAACTGCAGGTACTCCTCCGCAAGCCCGCGGGTAACCGAGGGTTTAAAGTGTGCGTTGGGTTCATAACCTTTTAGAAACTTGTCGTAGCGTAGGTTGTCTGGCGCGACGCTACGGTTATAGGTGTTGATGTCTTTACTGGCTTGCTGGCGCCCAATGCCGAAGGTTTCTACCAGATGACGCGTTGTAAGCCGACCCTCCCACAGCGCAATGCACTCAATAAAGCGATAGCGCAGTAAAAGGTCCCATCGGTAGGGTAGGGCCTGCTCCATAGTTACAAGGTATCTAGAATCATGCGGATATCATCGATGCCGGTACGCGGGTTGACGATGCAAAACCGCAGTACCGTCTCTCCCTCGTGTTTGGTTGGGGTGACAAACCCCAGTCCTTCCTGCAACAGCTTGTCACTCCAAGCGCTGTAGTCTTCGGGTGTCCAGCCTATACGCCTAAAAACACAGATTGAGAGCTGAGAGGGGACCACCATTTCCAAGTTGGGGTGTGCGTCAATGAGCACAACGGCCTCATGAGTAACTTCAAGGCTGCGCTCTACGGCGTCGGTATAGGCGCCCGTGCCGTGGGTCGCCAGACTAAACCAGAGAGGTAGCCCACGAGCACGCCGAGATAAATGGTGGGCATAGTCAGAAGGATTCCACTCACCATCGTAGAGCACCTCGAGATAGTCGCCTTTTTGCCGATGGGCACGGCGCGCGGTCGCGGGGTCTCGGTAAATGAGTGCACAGCAATCAAATGGGGCAAACAGCCATTTGTGTGGGTCGACAATAAAGGTGTCGGCCCGTTCAATGCCGGCATACTGATCACGAATTGAGGGGGCCGCTAAGCCCGCACCGCCGTAGGCACCATCGACATGCATCCACAGTGATTCTTGCTCGCAGACATCGGCAATCGACGTCATGTCATCGATGATCCCCAGGTTAGTGGTTCCCGCAGTGCAGGCCACAGCAAAAAGCCGCGACCGATCCTCTGCGCTCAATGTACTGATGGTGGCAGCGACATCTTCACCGGTCAGTCGATGACTGCCGGTCTCAACAAGATCAGCGTCCATGACATGGGCTGCCTGGGCAATAGAAGCATGTGCGCCTTTAGAGGACACAATGAGCCCGCGCATCGCGCGTTTGCTGGCATCTTGGCGCCGCCACTCGTGGCGAGCAGCGGTCAGAGCCGAAAGGTTGCCCGCAGTGCCGCCACTCACAAACACGCCGCCGGCGGCTTTCGGAAATCCGGCGATGTCAGAAATCCAGCGCAATGCCTGGTTTTCCGCATAGACGGCACCGGATCCCTCCAGCCACGTGCCACCAAAAATACTGGAGGCACCAACAACCAAATCAAACAAGGTGGCGGCTTCTGTGGGTGCTGCAGGTACAAACGCCAGTAGACGCGGGTGATCGACCGATAGGCATGCGGGGGCTAACACGTCGGTGAACACGCGCAGCGCCTCCAGACCTCCCAGTCCATCAGCGGTAACGGTTTCCCCAGCCATGGCTTGCAGCTCGGATTCGGGGCGTGCGCAGTCTAGGGTTGGTGGATCCATACGCACCCTTTCGATGGCATAGCGAACGATGGCTTGCGTGAGAACTTCCATGTCCTTATTAATTTCGTGCACAGTGACCTCCTTTAGAAACAGGGACCTTCAGGGGCCCGCCTAATTGTTAATATTATCGGCTCCTCAGGCGAATCCAGCTACTCCCCCTTACGGGTATTTGTGCTCGTGCCAAGGGTAGACCGAGCATACCAATGGCTGCGCAGATAAGCATGATCGTGGTGACGGAAGTCAGTGACCCCTCGTAAAAATGACCGGCGCATATGCCAACGAGTGCGGCGACGGAAGACTGTGTAAAGCCAAAAACCGCAGAAGCCGAACCGGCATGATCGGGAAAGAGTGACAAAGCCCCCATGGTTGCGTTTGCTGATGTAAAGCCGACCCCCAAAAACATCACAAAGGAACACCCTGCCAATAGGGTGACGGGGGGCTCAGCAAAGCTGGCACCCAATGATTGTCCCAATGCCCCCAACAGTGAAAGGGTGGTTCCCATGGCTAAAGTCCGGTTAATGCCTAAGTGGATGACAATCCTGGCGCACAATAGTGCTCCCACCATGAAGCCGGCCACGGTTATAGCAAACGCATAACCGAAGTATTGAGTCGGCAATGAAAAGACGTCTTGCATGAAAAAAGAAACGGTAGAGAGGTAAGCAAGAATGGCCGAAAACGCCGCGGTGCCACAGATTTGATAACCCACAAAGCGTCGGTTACGCAGGCAGGTCGAAAAATGCAGCAGTACCGGTAGGATGCCAATCTTGCCTTGACGGATATGAGGCGCTGACTCTTCAAAGCTGCGTAATCCCAGAAGTACGACGGCGGCAAAAATCGCAAGTGCTAGGTAGGTGGCGCGCCAGCTCACTAAAATGAGCAGCCATGCCCCCAGCGTGGGCGCCATCAAAGGTACGACGGCCATGGCACCCGATAGAATCGCCATAATTTGTGCGGCCTTGGGGCCCTCGTAGCGATCTCTTACGATAGCCCGCGCTATTACCGGTCCGCTGGCGGCGGCTAAGCCCTGAGCCAACCGGGCAACCCACATAAACTCCATGGAAGAGGCCAGTGCACAGGCAATTGAGGTGGTTAAAAATAAAACGGTGCCCAGCTTAACGACAGGCAGGCGACCGTAGTAGTCAGATAAAGGGCCAAAAATAAGTTGCCCTGCGGCAATGCCTAGCATGAAGGTGGATAGCGTGAGCTGACCATCGGCGGTGCTGCCACCGAACTCGGCCACCATGGCTGGAATCGCCGGTAAATAAAGGTCAGTGGCTATGGCCGCATACGCAACTAGCGCGACCAGCGTGGCGAAGGTTATTCGTTCCTTCACATGATTTTCAGTTGAGTGTCGGTTCAGCGAGCTGGCAAATGGGGCATGACTCTGGAATAAAGAACTGTCCGTTCTCGGCGTCCATAATATCAAGGCCTATCGCTTGGTGATTCTCAAAGAGGGCGAAGCGCATCACATAGGTAGACTCACTGCTACTCAACTGCACCATTTGAAACAGCTCAATATCGGTTCTGTTGTCGGTAGCGGTGCGAACAGCGACCTGTTCCATGTACTTTTGTGCCGCGGCGGGCTCCATAGGCACTAACGGTTCTAAGAGTGCCTTTTCCAGCATTTTTGCCAACAAATCTTTGTTTTCATCGGTAAACAATGTGGCGCTTGCCACCTTATTCAATTCTGACACGCTCAACCCCCTTCTTTAATTAGGTCAGTGCATCTGCAATTTTTTGTTGTTATAGGTGCGCAGCGGGCGGCGAGTGTACACCCTAACGCCTTGGGGTGTCGATTGAATCGAAGCAAAGCCTCAGCGCCAGTTAATCTTATCGAAGTCAGCGCTGCTGTGACGCTCAAGCAGCTGCTTGTCTTCGTCTCCCCAAGCCTTGTTTACTAGCCTTCCGCGCTTAGCTGCAGGTCGCTCACTGACTAAATCAGCCCAGCGCTGCACATGCGTGTAGCTCTCGACCTCGAGAAACTCGCCTGCCCCGTACAGCAGGCCCTTTGCCAGAGCTCCGTACCAGGGCCAAGTGGCAATGTCAGCAATGGTGTAATCTTCACCGGCTAGATAGGTATGCTCTGCAAGTCTCTGATTTAAAAGGTCAAGATGCCTTTTTATTTCCATGCTAAAGCGGTTAATGGGGTACTCCATTTTGAAGGGTGCATAGGCATAAAAATGCCCAAACCCTCCCCCTAAGTAGGGGGCTGAACCCTGTAGCCAAAACAGCCAGCTAAGAACTTCGGCCCGGGAGTCACCGTCTTTAGGCATGTAATGACCAAACTTGTCAGCCAAATGAAGCAAGATTGCTCCCGATTCGAATACTCTTACGGGTTTGTCTCCGCTGCGATCAAGGAGCGCGGGTATTTTTGAATTTGGGTTGACGCCGACGAATCCGGACGAAAACTGTGCACCGTCCTGAATATTGATCAGCCAGGCATCGTATTCGGCATTTGCTTCACCGAGCTCCAGTAGCTCCTCGAGCATAATGGTGACCTTCACGCCATTAGGGGTCCCTAGAGAATAAAGTTGCTGAGGATGTTCTCCCAAGGGTAAGTCCTTCTCCGACTGCGCGCCCGCTGTCGGGCGATTGATATTAGCGAAACGACCGCCGTTGTCATTTTCCCAAGTCCAAACGGCGGGGGGTGTGTATTCAGCGTTATCGGTCACAGAAAAGCTCCTTGGGGGCGCTTGAGGAATAAAATTTGTGTGGGACAACATACTGCGGACATTGGGCTGTATTTTCCACCCTGATTCACCATAAAACCGCCATCCATAGGCCAGTAGTGACACGACACTGCCTAGGCGAACTGATTTTATGGGTCAAGTGACGCTTACTCGTGCTGGGTAAGCAAAAATATCAGTGCATCGGGTAGTGTCTTTTCCCAAACCTGCCAGTCATGAGCGCCGTCAACGATTCGCAGCTCGACGGCGTCCGGCTGCTGCTCACGCAAAGTGCTGAACAACGCCGTCGCATGGTGGGCAATATCAAATTCATCGTGATCGCCGCTGTTGATGTAAAAAGGGACAGTGATATTTTTTGACACATAATCGTCCCAGTAAGCTGGGTAGTTATTGTTCTGCCAAAGCACCGCGTCAAAATCACCTTCGGTGTTTAAAAATGCGGGGTGGCGGTAAGCTGACGATGCCTTTGGGGGCTGCGGTACGTACGTGGCGGGACTCAGAGCCGCAGCGGCACCGAAGAGCTCGGGATACTTCAGTGCAAACCGCGTGGCACCGTATCCCCCTGCAGACAGCCCTGCGACAAAACGTCCTGAGCGTGCGCGATCTGCAGGGTAACTGGCTTCAATGTGAGGGAGCAGCTCTGTGATAAAGGCATCTTCAGCGGGCTCGTTATAGCCATTGAGCCACCAGCTTTGAGCGCCGGGCATGACAATAAGCGTAGGGGGAATGGCTCCCGAAGCAATAAGTCTATCGGCCGTGGACTTAAGATTTCCCTGGGCCAGCCAATCATTTTCTGAGCCAAAAGAACCGTGCAGCAAGTAAACGACCGGATACGCAGACCCGTGCGTGGGGTTCTGATCGGGTAGGTATACCGTCATCGGGTAGGGCGCTTGCAGCGCTTGAGAATCAAATGTGGTGTGGATCACCGTCCCTGCCCGAGATACCGGGCTGCTTAGCAGGAGGCTAATGCCTAAGATGTGCAGCAGGCATAAAGAAAAGCGTTTGAGGGCGGAGATCATCGCAATCGTCTGTCAGTGAATCAGAATGCCCCAGCATACCGGTTTTTCTTGGTGCCGAACGTGGGGTTAGTTTTTTGCACCTAGCGCGCACAAAGGACAATAGGTGTTGAAGACCTCAATCTTTGGTGCTCTCTAGTCAGACTTAGGGCGATGGATTTCAATGCTTGCTGGGGGTTCCGAGTGACTGACCTGATTGCTGGTTAGTGCTTTTAGCGCTAGGTCGCGGTCCTCGGCGCTAAAGGCACCCGTGGTAACGCAAAACTCCACCATATTGCCATTGGGATCTTTGGTATAGATGGAACGACACCAGTTGTGGTCTACCTCAAGCACAGTCAGGCCGGCACTCTGCCACGCATTCTTGCGTTGTCTGAGATTTTCTAGATCCGAGGCGTTAAAGGCAATGTGGTTGATCTGATCGGGGACGCCTGCGGCCCTTGAGAGGGCGGTGTCCATATTTTCACAACCCGGTACCTCATGCAGCTCCCAAAAGGCGATAAAACAAGAATCGTCACCGGCCATTCGATAAAAAAAATGTTTGGCCCAGCCGCCATCGGGTACCGGGCCAATCTCCACCTTTACCAACTCAAACCCCAAAATCGTTTCGTAGAAGTTATGAATTGCAGCCATGTCTGCCGATGCCATGGCGAGGTGATGGTAAGCCACTAGTGTGTCTCCTTATCGATCATGGCCATGACGTCACGGTTCGCAGCTTCCGTGGGTGCATTGATTTCAGTGATGCGTTCGTCCACGTCATCATATTCCAGACGTAGTGCACGAGCGATGGTGGCGTGCATATCGTAAAGTGTTGTGATGTAAGTTAACTCTAATATGGCTTCGTCTGACAGCGTCTTCTTGAGCTCGGCAAAAAGGCCATCGGGAACGCGGCCGCCTTCCAAGACTAGGGCATCGGTGTAGGCAAGGACCGACCGCTCAAGATGCGAGTACACAGTACTGCTTGACCAGTGGGGAAGTGCAGCGATTTTATCTTCTGACAGGCCCACTGAGCGGCAAGATTTACTGTGCTGGGAGAACACAAATTGTGACCCTCTGGCATAGCCTGCCCGTGTTTGTGCCAACTCTCTCAGCTGCGGATCAATTTTGCGCTGGGGATCACGATAGAACTGAAAGCCCTGCAATGCATGCTTCAAACACTGGGGCACCAGGGCAAATACGGTCCACCAGTTGCCCGGGGTGCCGGTGGCCGTGCCTGGCGTTGCCACAGGGTCGCGGTCGCCGAAAATCAAATCATACATCTGGCGAGCAATGGGGTCTGCATCGGGTCGCGCGACTTGTCTAAGTCTGGGCATGATCAATCCCTGAGTTCTTATTGTGGCAAGCGTGAGGGTTACTCTGACGCTAAAGTTGGGCACTCGCAACTGCAGGTGGATTGTTGATTAGCTTCGTCCGCGTTGTCACGCAGGATCGGTTAGGGGGCATCTAAGGAAAAACTCAAGGTCAGTACCACTAAATGTAATTTGCTGCTATCGAGTTGTATCTATAAACCGGCTCAGAGCCAATTTCCGACGAGAATTAGCCATTGTGTCTCCCTTCGAGCTTGACCTAAATTCTATGCATCCCTATGATCGACGGCCTCCGCCCGTAGCTCAGCTGGATAGAGCACCAGGCTTCGAACCTGGGTGTCGGGAGTTCGAATCTCTCCGGGCGGGCCATTTCTTTTATTTAGCGTGCTTAATCGCTTGTCTCGTTCTGGGTTAGTGCGGCTAAGCTTCCGCCCACCCAAAAAGCTCGCCAATCTGCAAGAGCTCTCTCAATAGCCCCTTTTGAACTTCTCGCGATGTCCTCTGTGTTGAACCCTGTCTGCGTATACACCGCTTTGAATTCTTCACCGCGTATTTTAGGGCTGCCGACAGGCGTTCACGCGCCGTACTTTGTCGTTGCGACTCAGATGATAAAAGACACTCGCAAGCCGGAGCCATAATTCGAAAAGTTCATCCGAAGTGCTGGCACATCGGCTTCGGGTTTGGCACCCCATGCTTAGCCTGATAATGTAGAACGCTGCTCAGTGCTTAAGGAGGCCTTGGCCATGGATTCGATTCAAGGCTCTCTAACGCAGGGTAGTGGCTTAGCTTTCCTCGCCGTTGTAAGAGGGCGCAAAGTCGCTACTAAGCTCCGTGATCGAGCAAGCTCGAGGCCTTTGCAGGCGTTACTCGCGATTGCTGATTCGGATGCTCGGGGAGCCAACAATACACAGGAGATAACATATGGATCTTGGAATCATCTTAACCTTGGCATTTTTTGCCTTTGCGATTTTAGTGGCGGCTAAGTCTGTTGCCATCGTGCCTCAGTCAGACGAGTACGTGGTGGAACGTTTTGGTAAGTATCGCGAAACCCTGTCTGCAGGAATCAACCTTCTCATCCCGTTTCTAGACCGCATTGAGCACAAGGTTGTGGTTTTAGAACGTCAGCTTGATGCCTTCGACATATCGGTCATTACCCGGGACAACGTTGAAATTGTTTTAGAAACGACGGTTTTCTTTCGAGTGATTGATGCGGCGAAGTCAGTCTACCGAATTCGCGATGTTCCTTTGGCACTGCGAACAACCGCAGAATCAATCATTCGTAGCGCCGCTGGCAAATTGGAGCTTGATGATATTCAGAGTAGCCGCCAGCAGATGAATGACGAGATTCTCAAAAATCTACGGGATGCATCAGAGGTTTGGGGCCTCGAGATTACCCGTTCAGAGATAACCGATGTCAGGGTTGATGAAGCAACCAAGCAGGCCCAGCGTCAGCAACTCAATGCCGAGCGGGAGCGAAGAGCTACGGTTGCAAAAGCAGAGGGAGAGCGCTCGCGGGTAGAGCTCGAGGCCGACGCGGAACTGTACGAAGCGACAAAAAAAGCGGAGGCTATAAAACTGACGGCGGACGCCGATGCCTATGCCATTATTAAAAAGGCTGAGGCCGATGCCCAGCAAACAAAACTGATTGCCGAGGCGATAGCAGACAATGGACAGCCCGCGGTTGATTTCGAAATTTTAAAGCGTCAAGTCGATGCGATTGCACTCATGGCGTCCTCTGAAAATACCAAGACCATCGTACTCCCGTCCGATGTCACCAAGACGCTGGGCGGGTTGGCCGGCCTTCAAGACGTATTACGACGCCCAGATGGAGCCTAAGATGAATTTATTACTTAGCTATGAGGTTTGGTTTATTGCGGCACTTTTGCTGGTGGCGCTGGACGTGGTGCTTGGGCTGGATTTTATTCTCTTATCCTTCGGCATTGGCGCTGCGGTTACAGGAAGCTCCTTGCTGTTAAAAGATGCCTTGCCGATGCCTTTTACCGGAAGCTGGGAGGCTTTGCTGACTTTTTTTGCGGTTTTTAGTCTTTTAATTTTGGTGCCGCTGCGCCGATGGACAAAAAAACCTGCGGCGGGCCAAGACGATACTGACATCAACAAGTATTAACACGCTGTGCAAGCCCTGAGTGCCGGGCTTTCGCGATATAGGGTTTGCCCAAGCGATCTCGGACAAAGTGCCCAAAGGCCCGACCCTCCCAGTATTCAAGACGTAGTATTGCTCTCTGCCGAGGGTTTGGTTTGGCGAGCGACTGATGCGGCAGCTGGCTTTGTGGGCTCAGCTCTGACCTTATCGGCTCTGGGGCCTCACCGTGCAGTCGATGGGTGAGAGGGGTGAGAATGTCAGTTAGAGTGCCCCTGTTGGGTGCTCTTTAAATCGGCGCAGTTTCTGCCGGCACCACCTCGATAGTTCGGTCTTCTAATACGCCCTTACATTCTCTCGCCGTCCAGAAGCTGAGCCCAACAAAGCTGACAAAAAAGTAAAACCCCACCCCCAATTCAGAAGCTGACGCCGCCTGTACGAATTGCGCTTCAGCAAATAACGTATTCATGGCGCTCGTATGACTCGATATTAATTGATCCATGCCGATATAAGCCATGATCAGCGCCACTACAAAAACATCGGCCATGGACCATTTGCCCGATTCAGTAGCCAGCCACTTGAGCACGGGATGGGCTGGTCGGTGTGTGGTACGAAGGAGTAACACAATGGCGGCCAGACATTTGCTAACCGGTATCAGCACGCAAAACAGTGTCATGCCTGCGGCCAAACCAAATAATGAAGGCTGCCCAGTGTTAATGAGCAAGTTCACCAAATCGCCAATGCTTTTGTTTTGATACAGCAATAACTGTTGGTCAAAATATAGGCTTGCTCCGCCAATGCTGACGGTAAAAGGTTCGATGAATGCTTTTAGTTTCATCATGGGTACAAAAATACCCGGCGCAAGCAGCGCAAGTATTGACAGATTAATCAGGCAAAGCGTGGCCACACGTAATGCTGCGTCACGGTTGGTGAGCAGGTGACCTAGGCGATGAAGTGTGAGCAGAGCGAATAGCGAGAGTACAAGTCCAAGCCCAATACGCCTTGCGAGCTGTTCGTGCCTTTGTTGAGTGGCACTTAAGACCTGTAAGCACTGCACTGTCGAGTCACACTGCAGTAGCCGATGGATGGATTTTGTGTGATTAAGAGCAGTACTATTTAGCTCCTCTGACAAATGACTAAGATACTGACTCAGCGTTGACTTGAGATCCGCGGCCAGCTCTCCTTCCTGAAGGTCCTTAACAAAGGCTTCAGCGATAGCTGGGACAGACGTCTCGAGTGCATCAAAATCTATCAGCATGTCGAGAATAAATGCTTGGCCTAGCCCCTGCAGTGATGTGCCATCGGCAGTCGCCTGTTTTGCTTTCAGGGTATTGCGGTACTCAATGATGGCGTTGTACAGCAGTTTTTCTGTCGCTTCGGTGAGCAAATCTTGCGAGCCTTCTTGAGCAAACAGACGTTCAATTTCCTGTTCCCCGAGGGTTGCAAATAGCTCGCTCCAAACCGCTGGTGAGGTAATTGTCCTATCGCTAAGGGTTAAGGCCGATATTTGGTCTTCTGTGTTTCGTGCTGCATTAAGCTGCTGTGTTACAGCGAGCGCAGACCACCAAATAACAGCGCTCAAAAGCACGCCAACCATAAAGAGGAATGATTTCATGTTGCAAGTAATGCCCCGTATTGCCCTTTGAGTTTGAAGAATTCCACAGCAAAAATGCTAGCAAGCGGTTTGGGCGGGTGGGGAGACTACCGCCTTTCGCGCAAAAGGAAAAATGCGGCCAAACCGCTACAACCAAGCACATAAGGCAATGAGCCTACGGGGTAACCCTGTGAGGTGATGCCTTCGACTGCGGAAAAGTAATCGGGTAGCGCGTATAACCATAGGCCCGTAAAAACACCCAGAAACAGAGCGAGATAAGCTTTGGAATACCCCCACAAGCCCCGGCTCGAAAAAGTGGTTAGGCGTAACAATTGACCCACTGTTAGCAGTAACGCCATACCCACAGTAGCCACCGAGGCCACCATCTCCGAGCGGGGCGTTAGGTCAATGCCCAACACACTGAACCAGGTGTTGAGTGTGAGCAGTACAAAAATTACGGGTGTTAGCAGCCCAGCCAGCAGTGTGCCGAGAGCGAAGCCCCGAACCCGACGACTTGCATCCTTGGCCTGCGCATTGTTCGCGACAACCGATTTAGGGACCAAAAGTTGTGTGGCAAGGGTCAGCGCAATGGGCCCTACGAAGGCAAAACTGACCATGCTGGAGACGGGCACCGAGGCGAGAGAAGAGGTGAAGTTGGGGTAATTCCATGTCCACCAGCCATACTGGGGCCCAAAGTGATCAAAAATTTCATAGAACACATGGTGGACTACCCCTACGCCCAATGCGCCAATGAGTGCCCCCCAGCGTTGATCAAAGAGACCTGCTTGCCTAACAAGGACGAAGGATGCGTACATAATGGCGGGGTACAGTGCGAGGATGTACAGCGGAGCTCGTCCAAAAAAGAATTGCACTGAAAATTCGTTATGGATGAAAAACAGGGCGTTGTCTGGTGCGCCCAGCTTCTCAGGAAAATACACGGGTATTTCCAGCGCCAGCATAAAAATGACCGAAGCCAGCCAAAAGCCCAAATAAATGGATTCGCCTGCCTTAAAGCGGGCCATGCTGTGGCGCAGGCCCCAAAGTGCACCGACGATGAGCAGCACTTCAATGACATTCATGGTCCAGTGGGACAGCGTAAAAGGGCTTTTTACAAAGGCCCAGCTCTCAATGTTTTCGGGGTGAAAGCCGCCCAGGCGCTCAACCAGCTGGGTAAAGGTGAGTGCTGTCTCAGTCACTGAGCACCAAGCGTTGCGATTTACCCACAATTTGAGACACATCGGCCCCTGCCTGCCAATGACTCAGCCACTCGCCGTAGTAATCGGGCAATGGCTGGTTCACGCTGTCATGCCAGGGGAACTGTGAGGCCAGGACACCTACGGCTGATCGTAACTGCGCCCATATCGGTATGCGCGCAAAGGGGTTGTCTGAGTACGCGTTTTCTGGAACATCTTTGACGAGGGATTCAAATTCACCCTTGATCATTTCAAACAAATCACGGGTATGCTTTTGGAACGCTCCGGTGTTTCGAATCCGATACCAATGGCTGCCGACGACGTGGTTATAAACATCGTAGGCGGAGCTGCGGTGCTCGATTTCCTCGCAGAAATGCCAGACAAACAAGGAGGCTACTTGGGCATCGCCCTCTTCAAACAATACGGCACGGTGATCCAATATCATTTTGAAAAAAGGGGTGAAAATTGCCTCTAGGCCACCCGCATAGGCTAAGTGGTATTCCAGAGGGTGGGTGTTATAGACATCGTCATAGCTAGCAAGGACTTTGTCGAGCACGCCCTGCAAGGCGGGATACTGACCTATGAGTGCTCGGGCATGACGCATGTGTTTTTGAGCGTGGATGGCTTCTTGCTTGCGAAAAGCAATGGCTTCTTCCATAACTGCCGGGTCAGTAATGTGCGCTTCGGCATCGCGCATCACACGGCACATGTACTTTTCGAAGCCGACCACAAAGAACGTAATTTGGTTCATCAGCACAGAGAAAGAGGGGTTGTCAGGATTCCAAATAAATTGGGCCTGATCTACATCGAAGTCAATTTGCCTGACGACTAAATCACTCACGGTGTTCCGCTGCTCCTATTTTCCTTTTCTCAACACAATAGCCGGATTGCGCCCTTGGAACCAGTTGAATCGGCAGCACTCCCATGGGCGATCAACAATTAAACTTTAGTTGTCGGCCATAAAATCGAGGGTCAAAGCGGTTAGCGCCCTGACGCCAACGGGCAGTGCGCGTTCATCCGCATAAAAGCGGGGCGAGTGGTTGGGGTACACCAAACTTGGATCATCGGGCGCAACGCCAAGAAACAGGAAGAGCCCGGGTGCTTCGTTCGCGAAATAGGAGAAATCCTCAGCTGTGGTCGTTTGCTGAGCTTCAATAAACTGACTGCCTGCTACCTCCCGTAGCGTCGGTGCCATTTGTTGATAAAGCTCAGGGTCATTGCGGGTTACGCCGTAGCCCAGATCGATATCAACTTGCGCGGTAGCGCCGGCGGCCTCAGCAATGTGGGTGGCCGTTCGGCGAATGCGATCATGAATGTCTAAGCGAGTGTCGGCGTCGAAGGTGCGGATTGTGCCAATCAGATCAACCGACTCGGGAATAATGTTACTGCGAACTCCGCCGTCTATCTTCCCTACCGTGACAATAGAAGGTGTCAGTGTAGCGTCGAGTTGGCGCGAAACAATGGTTTGCAGCCCAAGAACAATCTGACTGGCCGTTACTATCGGATCAACCCCTGCCCAGGGCACCGCACCGTGGGTCTGCTTGCCGGTGACCGTAATTTTGTAGCTGTCTGAGGAGGCCATGAGTCCACCGGGACGGGTTGCAATAACCCCTGCCGGATAAGGGAACACATGGAGTCCAAAAACCGCGTCGGGGTGCACGGTATCGAAGGCGCCCTCCCGTAACATCAGTTCGGCGCCACCGACAGAGCCATCAGGCGTACCTTCCTCTGCCGGTTGGAATAAGAAAAGCACGGTGCCGGGTAAGTCATCGCCCATGCCGGCGAGCACTTCGGCGACTCCCATTAAGATAGCGACGTGATTGTCGTGCCCACAAGCATGCATGACGCCCACATCCTGGCCCAGATATTCACCACGCGCCTTTGAGGCAAAAGGCAGGTCTACCAACTCAGTGACGGGCAATCCGTCCATGTCTGCTCTGAGCGCCACAACGGGGCCGTCACCGCCCCTCAGCACGCCAATGACGCCGGTATGGGCGACTTCAGTTCGCACCTCGATGCCAAGCTCACGCAGGTGATCTGCAATGATACCTGCAGTGCGAAACTCCTGATTACCGAGCTCGGGGTGTTCATGTAAATCCCGGCGCCAGGACACGACCTCGGGCATGACGGCTTCAACACGGCGCTCAACAGACTCGGGTAAATCAGCCGCGGCAATAGGTGCGAGTAGGACAGCGGAAGCGATCAATGCGTTGCGTGCAAATAAATTCATAATGTCTTGCCTCACGTAAAAGGGCACAGGTGAAGTTTTGCTGAAATAGCGTTTGTCAGCCGTATTTTTTCCATGGGCCATCTCCAGAGCTTACTCACTCAGGTGCCTGATGGGTACCCGCAAGAAAAACCTCGTTCATGCTCCAGCTACTGGTTATTGAAGCCTTAGGGCAGTCGCCGTATCGACACCCGGACACCGATTTTACAGGCAGGGCGACGTTACAGCCCAAACATACCGGCGGCATGGCCGAAATAGCACATGCCGATAAACGCAATGGTGGCACTCACTAAAGGAATCCAAAACATGCCCACGGGGGCATCGGCACGCCGTGCCAACCCTAAATCGCCGGCAAGACTAATCAGCCACATTGCGGTGCAGCCCCAAAACCCAATGGTTAGCCAACTCATAAAAAGTCCTTATCTTGATTAATTGAGGTGCTGCTCCTTTGGGGAGCAGTTACTGCCCTAAATCCGACGTCAAACGTGTCGTTTTTGGGTCTGGTGTCACTAGCAATTATGCGGTATTTCTACGCTCAGAATAGGATCGGGTGCAAATAAAGCCCGGCAATTTTTCGATGCTTAGTGCGGGGAATTCACTATGGCGAGAAGATCTGGTGGTAGACAGGCAAGACACGCTCAACGCAGCGCTCCATTATCTGAGGAGTTAAAACCTGTTAGGCCCGGAGAGCGAGGGGGACAATACCAGCCCTTTGCCAAATCAGACCTCGATGCTGTGGTGGCCAATATCTTTAGAATCCTAGAGGAGGTCGGCTTCAAGGACGCGACGCCGCACTGTATCGCGGCCTGTCAGGCTGTGGGTGCCATTTTGGGTGAGGATGGGCGTCTGCGGATGCCTAGGGCTGTGGTGGACGATGCCTTGGGTAAGGCTAGGCGAAATCTGACGCTTTTCGCCCAAGATCCAGCGTTTGATCTCGATCTTTCAGGTACCCGGGTACATTTTTCTACCGCTGGGGCTGCTGTGATGGTGGCCGACTCTGTTCGCAACGAATACCGCGAATCGACCTCCCGAGACTTGTATGATCTTGCGCGTATTGTCGACAACTGCGAGAACATACACATGTTCCAGCGTATGTGTGTATTGCGGGATATTGAAGACAACTACGAGATGGATCTCAACACCACTTATTGTTCGGTTGCCGGCACACGCAAGCACGTGGGTGCGAGCTGGGGCCATTACACGCATCTAGAGAAGACGCTGGAAATGCTTCATGTGATTGCCGGGGGCGAAGCGCAGTGGCGCGAGCGGCCCTTCGTTAGTCAGTCGAATTGTTTTGTCGTGCCACCCATGAAATTTGCAACGGATGCCCTCGAATGTCTGCGCGTTGCCGTTGAAGGGGGTATGCCGGTACTGCTGCTCTCTGCAGGACAGGCGGGTGCTACGACCCCGGCCTGCCTTGCCGGTGCGGTGAGTCAAGCTTGGGCAGAGTGTCTGGGAGGTCTTGTTTACGTTAATGCCATTAAGCCTGGCGCGCCCGCTATTATAGGAACCTGGCCTTTTGTGTCAGATCTGCGAACCGGGTCTATGAGCGGGGGGTCACCGGAGCAGGGCCTCATTTCTAGCGCTTGCGCACAATTGGGTGCCCATTTCGATTTGCCCTTTGGTACCGCTTGCGGCATGACAGACGCCAACATGCCTGATTTTCAGGCAGGTGCCGAGCGTGCTCACACGTTAATGCCACCGGCGCTGGCGGGTGCCAATATTATTTATGAGTCAGCCGGCATGTATTCAAGCTTATTAGGCGTTTGTCCTGAGAGTCTGCTGCTCGACAATGATGTTCTTGGGGCCACACTGCGCGCTGTGCGTGGTGTAGAGGTAAACGTTAATACTCTGAGTTTTGATGATTTAGCTGAAGTTTGTCTGGGAGAAAAGGGGCATTACCTAGGGTCTGACCACACCTTGGCTGTCATGCAAAGCGAGTATATCTATCCGGAGGTGGGCAATCGGTTTAGCCCGACGCTATGGGAGCAATCTCAAAAGCCGCTTGCGATAGACAGTGCGATTCGTAGGCGCGATGAAATTTTAGCCACGCATATTCCCAGTCATATCAGCGCTGCTATTGATGCTGAAATACGCGCGAAATTTCCCATTAGGTTGCACTTAGAGGACCTTTTGCAGACCGGCTAATACTCAACACCTATTGTCCGCCTCAGTCTAACCCAGTAAGGGTGACTTCACAGGCCTCTAAAACGCCGATTAAGCGCGAATTCGCGAATTTTTAGGGTCGTATAGGGGGCTTAGAGAAGCATCGGCAGCAACGCGCTCACAGGCCACTTCAACTTCATAATCCCCCGTTAGCAGTGCCCCGGTATCGCCATCGGGTACGGCGCTGACGTAGCCCAAACCAACAGCGCCTCCCAAAGTATGGCCGTAGGCCCCGGAAGTAATGTGACCGACCAGAGTTCCATTACGCCAAATTGGTTCATTGTGGTAGATCAGGGGCTCGGGGTCACGAAGCCTAAATTGCAGTAGGCGTCGTGACAGACCTTGTTCTTGTTGGTGTAGGAGGGCCTCACGGCCTATAAAGCCCTTAGGTTTATCAAATTTAATCACAAAATCCAGCCCTGCCTCGAGGGGCGAATCCTCATCGGTAATATCATGACTCCAATGACGATAGGCCTTCTCGAGTCGCAAAGAGTTGAGCGCATGATACCCCGCATGCATCAGTCCGAAGTCTTGGCCGGCCATCACGATGCGGTCATAAATGTCCTGCATAAATTCGGTGGGTATATAGAGTTCCCAGCCTAGTTCTCCGACGAAAGTAATGCGCGAGGCTCTCACGTAGCCCAGCCCAAGTTCTATTTCGCGACTGGTGGCAAAGGGAAAGGCCCCGTGGCTAAGATCGTCAGGGGTGAGCGACTGTAGCAACGCTCGAGCCTGCGGCCCCATAATAGACAGCACGCCCATGCCTGAGGTGACATTGGTTAAAATGCAATGTGCGCTCGCTGGGGTGTGGCGTTTTAGCCAATAAAAGTCGCGAACTTCGGTTTCTGCGGCGGTCACAATAAGGAAAACATCTTCAGCGAGTCGCGTAACCGTGAGGTCGGCCTCGATACCTCCCCGGTCATTCAACCACTGCGTATAGACAACCCGTCCTACCCCGACATCTACGTTGTTGGCGCACACCTGATTAAGCACCGCGGCGGCATCGCGGCCCTCAAAGCGAAATTTTGCGAAGGAAGAAAGGTCGAACAATGCCACTCCCTCGCGTACAGCTCGATGTTCTGCGCCAGAGTATTCAAACCAGTTCTGCCGTCCGTAGCTGTATTCGTATCGCGCTTCTATTCCTTCGGGTGCATACCAGTTAGGCCGTTCCCAGCCGTAGGCCTCGCCGTGACAGGCACCGGCAGATACCAGCCGGTCGTGAATGGCCGATTTTCGGACGCCCCGCCCGGTTTCGTATTGGCGATAAGGATAGTGTGTGGCGTATAAGAGCCCTAAACTTTCGCTCACCCGCTCTTGCAAATATTGCCGGTTTCTCTGGAAGGGCATGTTGCGTCGCACATCGACCTCCCATAAATCGACAGGAGGTCGTTTATCCCGAATCCACTCGGCGGTAACCTTGCCCACACCACCGGCTGACTGTAGGCCAATTGAGTTCAGGCCCGCAGCTACAAAGCAGTTTTCTAACTCGGGCGCTTCCCCAAGGTGGTAACGCACATCGGGGGTAAAGCTCTCAGGACCGCAAAAAAACTTTTGTATTCCCGCCTGCTCTAATGCCGGGAAGCGTTTCATGGCGTCGTGGAGTACCGGTTCGAAATGGTCAAAATCTCCGGCAATTTCGTCGAAACAGAAGTCCTTGGATATGCCCTCCATTCCCCAGGGTTTAGCATGGGGCTCGAAGGCGCCTACTAACAGTTTGCCGGCATCATATTTGTAGTAGGTGCAGGCATTGTAGTCGCGCAGCACGGGTAGGTCGGGGTGCAGGCCTGCGACGGAATCAAAGAGAACGTAATAATGTTCACAGGCATGCAGAGGCAAATTAACACCGACGGATGCCGCTAAATCTCGGGACCACATGCCGCCGCAGATAACAACGTGACGCGCTCGGACCTCGCCCTCAGCCGTGCGCACTCCCGATACTTTCGAGCCCGTGCGCAGAATTTCTTCAACCGCCGTGTCGGTAAATATTTGCGCGCCACCACTGCGCGCACCTTTAGCGAGAGCCTGGGTAATATCAACGGCATTTGCATAGCCGTCTGAGGGGATGTGAATACCGCCGTATAGATCTTCGGTTTCTATTAGGGGATATTTTTCGCCAATTTCATCTACTCCAAGCACGTTGACTTCGAGGCCAAAAACTTTTGCCATCGAGGCACTGCGTTTGAGTTCTTCCATACGTTCTTCGGTGGAGGCAACTGAGATAGAGCCCGATTGCCGATAGCCCGTAGCCTGGCCCGTCTCAGCCTCAAGCTCGCGATACAGTTCGCTGGTATAACGTGCAAGCTTCGTCATATTAATGGAGCTGCGCAGTTGGCCTACGAGCCCAGCAGCATGCCAGGTTCTGTCTCTTATACACATCTGACGCTGCCGACGATATGCAGTGTGTAGA
>OJDG01000052.1_pt1 | contig 23871 bp, 17 predicted proteins | sample 1592411 | NCBI WGS metagenome assembly OJDG01 (sample SAMN05416759, study PRJEB24817) | seawater metagenome | isolation source: Sea water | place: Canada:Atlantic | collected 2013-07 | reverse complement strand
TCTACACACTGCATATCGTCGGCAGCGTCAGATGTGTATAAGAGACAGTAATTGATCTTCATCGTCGATTATACGTTCAGCAACACCAGACACCAAGGAGATTTGCGCTTGCTCAACTCCTGATGCGGACAATACACGTTCAGCATTTGCATCTATAGTAGAACTGTCGTCGACCAGAACTCCGGAACCAACAACGGTTCTTTCGGCGACACCAGTTATTTCGGAAACCTGTGCCTGCGGGGTTGCGTCGATACCGTGAACGGTTCGTTTAACTGTTGCTTCGACCTCAGAGTTGGAGTCAACGACGACAGCAGAGACTTGAGTGATGACCTTACGTTCTGCGTCACCGGCAACTACTATGACACCGACTTCTTCTGCGGTGAGGTCTGCTTCAACTGAATTGATTGTTCGTTCTGCAACACCAGATACAATGGACTCTTGTGCCTGCTCGATACCGGTGCCGTTTACCGTTCTTCCAGCAGAACCGTTGACATCTGACTCAGATACTGTTGTGTCAGTTTCGGCGTCGACTACTGTTCTTTCGGCGACACCAGTTATTTCGGAAACCTGTGCCTGCGGGGTTGCGTCGATACCGTGAACGGTTCTTTGTACGACGGCAGTTACTTGAGAGTCGTCTACCTGCGCAATACCATCTGTGGCAACCTTTATACCTACAGCAGTTCCCAAGACAACAGATGGGTCGTCTACCACCAGATTACCAGATGAAGTTATTATGCGTTCTGCGACACCAGCAACATCAGAGTTATCTGATTGTGGTGTACCGACGGCAACTCCAGACACTTCCGCTGCGCCGATTACTATGGAATCTTCGGTGTTGAGTTCTACATCGAGAACTTGTGTCTTAGTGACGTATGGGTTACTACCCAGATCGCCTTCGACATAACCCGATTCGACGTACAGTATTAGAGTTGACGTTGATGCCAAGAGACTGTCCTACGATAGTATGAATGGGCCACTCATAACCAGTTCACGGGGCTGCCGTGAGACTCTATGAATGGGATTGCTCATTCTATTTAGGCAGTTTCGATTTCCGCAATCAGCATTTCTGCCATATTTTTACCGGTATTATCTCCGTTAAAAACATAGGCAAATGTGGCACGGAGGCAATCAGTGTAGGCGGCGTGGTATAATACTCGGTCAGTCTGATCATAATTACCAAAATAACCGTACTTACACTGCCATCCTGCAACATCAGGGATCCTTACAGTCTTTCCTGTGTCTGGGTCTATATGTTCCCAGTACCCTTCACCTTTCTCTGACCAAGTGAGGATGATGTTATATCCAGATGCGTTGGCATTGTTGTGCCAACTGATCAAACCACCTGGAGGGTAGACACAGGAAAGTGCTCTGCGGTTTGCTCCGAGGACTGCTTGAAGTCGAGCAGATATATCTTCGCTCGAACGACTCAGTCGCATGAACTCGTCCCTGTTGGTACAAACAAACTTATCAAGACCCAAGTCGAACCCGACTATCTTCTCTGGGAATCCATTATGTCCTCTGCCCATCTGTTGAACACGCTTTCTGTATTCTTCCGAGACAAGGTGCTTGTTGCACAAATCAGTTTTGTCGTACTCTACAGTCGACAGATCTATACTCTTTACGAGATCGGAGTACTCTTCGAGAATGTCGATTAGTTCTGGGTCACGGATCACTGCCGTGTTCATTGGTTCTTTATGCAGGTCTATCATACCAGAGAATCTCTGTTGCCTTCGCAAGATACATGATAGAGAACTATGTTATCCGTTATAGGAAACTTCTCCCTATTAAGGATAGACCAGTAGTTCCAACGGATAGACTCTTTGAAGATCTCTATCTTCATGTCGGAATACTTAGGTTCCTTTTCAGTCAACCACCAGAGAGTAAACTGATCCCACTGGGCAAGGTGGTGTGGATATAAGTCTGTATCGACCGAACCATCTTCTTTCGACGGCCACCAAGTATGGTCATATTGCCTGACAAAGTACTCGTACCAGTCTCGCATAAACTGCATTACTTTGGGGTTGCTGCTGTCATACAGACAACAGGCACCGCACAGTTTGAACGTCCCGCCTGGGAATTCGGTGTCCATGAATATGTCCCACATCTCTTCGGGGAGTCCAGTGAACATCATATCCGCGTCACCGAGTTCGTCAAAGACTGTCTCGATACCTTCCCCGATAACCTCTACGTCGGCGTCGATATAAAAGGTCTTGTCGAAAGGAGACTGAGACATACCCCAGAGTTTGGCACGGTAGTGGTCATCACATAGGATAAGGTGGTCTGCGACCTTCTCTCTTCCGTCGAGGAATCTCTCCTCTGTGACTAAACAGATCTGTGCTTCGGGGTAGTAGTCTTTGATGCCTTCGCAGAGGTTGATTGCCCATGCGTAGAAAGTATACTTCCTGGAAGCAACTATGAGGTATCCGTTATTCTGAGTCATCGGTAACAAAACCCAAACCAAGTTCTTCCATAAGAATCAACTGCGCATACAGGTTCATCTCTACTCGGTTCTTAGACCGACGAAGTTTCTTCTTGAGAGTTTTGTTATTAGTATTTTTAATCTCGTCAATTTCAAGAACAAGGATCTTCTCTTCAAAGAGTTCTTGCAACTCTTTTGATTGCTTCTCTGCTTTCTTCCTTTGGTCGTCCTCTTCTGCTTCCCTTTCCTTTCGTTCCTTTCTTTCAGCAGTAGATTCGTCGATTGCCTGTGGACCAACATGATCCATAAGTTCTACCCAGTCTGGGTTGACTTCTCCGTGGACGTCGCAATTGCGTACAGTAACGACTTGGGAGATTTCCCTTCCCTCGTCGTCAGTGATTACTAGGATTGCTTCTGCTACTTGCTTTTCTTCATTATGCCAGAAGGCATTGTCCAACCATTTGCGGGTTGCCATCATAAACTCCAATAATGTAAATTAAGACTCAGAGATCTTACAGTACAGTGTATATGTCTCTATAGTTGTACTTAGGGCAACCAGAGTCTCCCCTGTATACTGTGCAGAATACTGGGAAGTGTAGTTTGACGAGTATTGCCCAGAAAATTGCGTGGTGTACTGAGCAGTATATGTTGTTGGAACGATGCCAGTGAACTGCCCTGCTTGTGGACCAACGAAGTTGCCGAGATATTGTCTCGACCCAGCATACTGTGCACCATAGTTCCTGGAACCAGAGTACTGCGCAGCATAAGGTCTTGATCCAGCAAACTGTCTTGTACCAGAAAACTGTGTCGGGGCGCTGAGGTAATTTGCGCTCGCATAGTTCCTAGAACCAGCATACTGACGGTTACCAGCGAAGTTAGCGTTGCGGTTGCCTGCGAACGTTCCCGCTCCGGTGAATTGACGGTTACCGGTCGAGGTTTGCGATGCTGGACCAAGGTAGTTTCCGCTAAAGTATGCAATGCCATTACGACTTCCTGAGAAGTATCCGGTGCTCGCAGTAGTTCCTGAGAAGTATTGCGTCTCGTAACCAATGCTCGAGTAATACTCCGTTCTACTATTAGGTACAGTCGAAGAGTTAGGGGTGCCAGGGTTTGGCGGGTTTCCCGAGTTTGGCTGGTTGGTGTTACCAGCGTAAAACACCTCGACTGGTCCCCCTCCCAAAAAACCCCCAAGGTCGATAAAGGCCGAGGAACCTGGGTTCGTGAATCCTGGATTTCCTGGATTTCCTGGATTTCCTGGAGTGAACCCTGTATAAGTGGTGGAACCACTAAAGGTTGCCGAACTATTAAATCCGATTGGACGGAAGTTGACCACGTTATACGGGGTGTATACTATTCCAGCATAACTACCAGAGAATGGGTAGTACCCACCGCGAGCACCAGAATATTGCCTTTGGAAATATCTTATGAATGACCTCGCACCTGTGAACTGCCTAGTTCCTGAAAATTGTCCAGCTCGAGATCCTGCGAAATACTCAGTACCACCAGTGTATTGACCACCATAGTTTCTAGAACCAGCAAACTGACGAGTACCAATGAAGGACTGTGGGTCGCTGGTGTATTGCCCAGCATAAGGTCTTGATCCAGCGTAAGGTGCAGCGAAGTTTCTTGATCCGGCATACTGGTTAGTGTATGAACGGTTTCCCGAGAAGGCGACCTGACGGATACCAGCAAACTGCGTAGGTATGTCTGCGAAAGATTGTCCTGTAAACTGCGTGGTGTATTGACCACTGTATTGTCTGGTGAACTGAGGACTGGTATACTGCTGAGAAGTATACTGGAAATTCTGTGTAGTGTTTCTTGTGTCGATTGCCGTGCCACGAGCAACCCAAGTTCCTGGGTCAGTCGGAGCACCTTGGGCAGATGAACGCAACTGGTAAGAACCCACTCCAGACGCTTCCATTCCAGCGAGGAGCAACGTTGTTAGCGTAGACCAACACTCGAAAGGATCCATCTCCTGTATATCAGGAGCATCACTGTCCTTCAACCTGATAAGGAAAGGAACAGGGGCTGCGGCGAGGTGGTTAGTAGCAGAAGATCCTGAGGCAAAGATATTCTTACGCCAGATGCTGTATGGGACAGAACCGTTTGCCAATGTATCAGAGAATACTGCTGCATCCCACTCAACATAGTCAGCGGAAGGTCGTGTTGCACCAATTCTGAACGAACCGTGCATCTCATTTGAGTGCACTTCTTCAGCAAGTCTTATACCCAACTTAATGCCTGAAGCAGAGTCCATCTCGTAGATGTCACCACTACTGTCAACTGCAAGAAGAGGGAGCGTCGGAACCTCGTTAAAGTCTGGTCCGTTGCTGTCCTTCATACTCAGGACGGTTGTGGTAGAACCAATGCTCAGTGATGTTCCTGGGTGGGTGCCGATTGCTTGTTGATAAAATGTATCGACATAACTACCGATGCTAACACCAACGCCGGATGCTTGGACGTTTCCGTAGAATGAAGATCCCTCGGAGTCGTAAGAAGATACCCAGTGGATTGCTGCTTCCTGCGACCAGTAACCTTCCTCGGTGGCAGGCACTTGGACAATGTTGGCAACATCTGTTCCGGACAGAGTTAGAGGGATAGACTTGTAGAATTCAGAAGACATACTATTATATATGCCTTATGGGTTCAACAGAACGCCAGACCGATCGTAAACGTTTGGGACTCTCCCGTTCACCTCGTCAATAGCACCGTTTACAGTATTGGCAGAAATCTCTGATGAGACAATGCTGCCTGTGCCAGCAGCAGGGAGGGTAATGGTTCCTGCCACAGTGACGTTAGTTGCACCGAAAGTTAGTGCAGTAGTGCTGCCTGTCTTAACGATCAGGTTTCCTGAAAGGTTAGTCAGTCCACCAAATTGAACACCGTCGTCTTTAAGGACTATGTCAGCACCACCTGCGTCAAGAGTAATGTCACCAGATGCGTCGACAAGGAAGTCTGTTGCAATGATAGTCTCAGCACTTGCGTCGAACACTGCTTCTACTTCATTGACTGCACCAATGAGAGTTTGTGCCACAGTGTTTATGCCACCAGAACCGATAGAGTCGTTCAACTCGTTGATAGCAGTAACCAGTTGGGTTGCCGCAGTAGCAAGCAAGGACGGGTTGCCTATCGCAGAGTCAAGGTAGCTGAAGTCAGAGTCAACGTTGTCCCCGAAATGATTGAGGTCGTCGATTAACTGCTGAAATGTATCAGTAGTTTGAAATATTGGATGTGCGCTATCGAATGCCATTTTATCTCTCTGCCATTGCTTTTATTAGTGCTTTAAGTTCGGAGATCTCGGAACGCAGATCAGAGACTTCAGTTGCCATCTGCTCACTGCGTTCCGACTCTAGTTTTCTCGCCACTTTCTGTTCTCTGGCGATTTTAATTTCTTGCTCGTTTCTATTTATAACGACTCCGGTGTAAAGGTTCTTATATAATTCAGAAGAACCTTCCACCTTCACATACTCTTCACTCATCAGATCACCGCAATAGCACGGATACTTCTAAGGATAGGGACTTCACAAGTATTTGTAGTCTTAAAGACAACCTTCAACTGGAAAGCAGCAAAGTCATCAAGGTTACCGTCAACACCACCGATCAGGTACTTATAATCAGAGAAGTCTGCATCAGTCTCAGAAACAGGGTTGTAGACGTGGTCTGCAACATTGTTCGTTGCGTCGATTCTGATAAAGGAGTTATCGTAGATGTCGTCTTCAGATGTACGTGCTGTTCTGTAGTACAACTCGAAAGATGCTGATGGTGGTTTGTGCATCTCGAGGAATACACGAATGCCGTTTGCCGCCTCTTCAAGGGTGACCACTTTAGTCAGGTGCTTAGACGGAGTGGTTCCGAGAATCGGGTGAGTCTCTGGAATATAGTCAGCAGGTGCGTTATTCACGAGGTTATTACGTGACGCAGAATCTACTGCCTGATTGTCGATGACATAGTTTATAATCGTACCACCAATTGATTGGGTGTCGATAATAGGACTGACATCAGAGACATATCCTGCGGCAATGTTCTGTGCTGCCTTAACACCACCAAAGGTTGACGACTGATTAGTTTTGATTTCGCAACCGATTACGATAGAAGGTTCTCCTGTCAGGGCATTAACGACTTGGTCAGAGTTTGCCAAGTATCGCGGAGTCCTGAACTGGGTGACTTCCCCTTCAGAAAGAGGGATCATGCCAGAAGAGTTGGTTCCAGGTGTTGCATTATCGTCGATGTCGAAACGTGGGTCATTGGTAGCAGTAGTGCCGATGCGACTATGTGATACACCGCTAACAAACGATCCAGACCAGTTAGTGCTAGTTCCGAGGAAGTTAATCTCTCTGGCATTAAGCAGGAAACGGTCAACGTTGAATGCTTGGTTAGTCTCAACAGAGTCAGCACCAAATACACCACCGGAAGTAAACGGACCACCACTCGCGAGGGAGACCATGTATCCATTAACGTCAGCAGAGTCAACCACGTGCGATTCGTTCATGATGTTACCGGCATCAACACCAAGGTAGACTGCGGATGCATCAAGACCGGTCAGGTTGACACGGTCACCTACACCAAGGTTGTGTCCTGGATGCAAGACACGGAAACGAGTAAGGTCAGCAGAGTCTACGCTTAAAGAAGTGTCGTAGTTATGCAGATGTCGGTTCAGAGTAGTTGGGAAGAAGTTTGCAACTCCTTCACTCTTGAACTTAGCAGTGTGGATACGATAAGTCATATCTTGGTTCTGCTTTGGTGTCCAAGTAGAACCATTCTGTGACAGGAACAAAGAACCCATAGCAGGTTGCTTACTCACACGCTTGTCAGTCTTACCGAGGATAAGTCCATAGGTTTCTGCAACGAATACTTGATAGTCGTCACATTCTGCCAGTAGAACCAGTGCAAACTCTTCTCCTGCTCGCAGGAAGATAGGTTCAGGGAATTCGAAGGTTACTGGTTTGCTAATAACTTCTTCGTAATCGGTCAAGTCACTGATTGATTCGACGACTGTGCGAACTTCTGACGCAGGTTTGTATATCCTATGTTGCTCAGAGATAACACCACTCATTGGGGTGCCGTCACGAACCTCTCGGATTTGTAATTGAAGAGGAACCTGAGTGTCAGTTGTCGCAGGAGCAGATCTAACATACACGTCGATCTTAGTAACGAAGACTCCTGGAACACCAGCGGTTGCTTCTACAGCAAACGTCTGAGCCAATGGGTCAATTCGTTGCCAGGTGACCGGACCAGTAACTGTTTCTTGTGTAGTAGTTACACGTGTAGTGTTATCGATGAAGTCTTCTGTTACGATGTGACGAGTAGTAACCGTGTTACGTTGAACAGTTCTCTGCGTTCCAGAAGCAACATATGCAGACCTAGCACGAGACAACGCGTCCTTTTCGTTGTCAGAAGAAATGTCAAGAAGTTTGACATTCTTGGTGCCTGTTCTGAACTTCCAACCTGCATTGTCGTAGACTCGCGGATCGTTCTGACCGAAACGTTTTACTCCGTCACGCACTGCCTTCACCCAAGTGTTTAACTCTCGAGCAAAACCGAAGTTGGATGACCGAGGCACAGGAACATTAGAGGTGTTTGGAATCCAAAGGTCGAAATACAGGTCACCGTTAGCATCGGCAATAAGAGTTGTTGATGTTGACCCAGTAGTCAGAGGGTGTGATCGTAACCGCACGTTTGTTGCTGGGTAAGATTGACGATGAACACCATCAGTAAGATCCTGTTCATGCTGACCCGCAGTGCGAGAAAGAGTCCACTGATCCATACGGATGCCGTCAAAGAACAACCAGTAACGGGTATTTGGTCGAAGACCTTCTGCCTTGCCTAATACTCTACGTTGACGGATGAACGGTATCGAGTCGATACGGACGATCCTATCTCCGAGATCTCTTGTTACCAGATCATCAGAAACAACTCTTGTCTTGACTCTTGAAGTGAACGTTGTGGTTAGAGACCCAACTGTCGTGATGCGTCGTCCCAAAAACCCCCATCTCCCATTATTGCCCCAGGTGTTTGGACTAAGTCGCACAGTGCGGGACGATCCCCTCCAGCGGCGTGTGCTGGATGTGGAAACAGGAACAAAGTTTGTGATAGGGGATCGGTTAGTGGTTATTGTCCCACCATTATGATTTCTAGTCGGTAATCTCTTAACATCGAACCAGATGTCCGAGGAAGGTCGTAATCGAACAACACCTTCTCCGGTGAATACGTTGAATGGGTTGACGTTGTAGTAACCGTGTTCTTCAGAAGAACCAGTGGACTTCCAAGAGATGAGCGGTTGGGACAGAGTCGAGTCCATGACTTCGACGTAGTCCAGCATTAACAGGTCACCCTTTTGGACGATGTTACTTTTTGCACCGACTCCTCGAGAAGAGTAAAGGTCATCGCTGTCAAACTGTAACTCGTTGAAGGATACATTTTGCTTTGGGAAAACGAGAGATTCTTCAGTATCCAGAGTTTGAGTGATGAAAGACTCATCATCGATGAAGTTCTGGGATACTTCGGAAGCAGTAAGTGCAAATCCCTTGGTGAAGTCGTCTACAAAGAAACCGGTCTTTGAACGAACCATACCAGAACTGTTGAGTTCTACCAGATTCGATGCTTCTGCTTCGAGAGCAGTCAGGGAAACAGTCTCTTCAAGTCTGCTGACCCTTTCGTTGACCGCATCAATATCACGCATAGTGTATCGTGGGTAACGTTGAGCGGCGAACGCTGCATCGTTGATGTTCTTCGTGTTTCCGTTCAGAAGATAGGAAAACAGAACCATCTCGTTCGAACCAGAAGTTGGCATGATAGGTTCTTGTGCTTCCTCTCCCTTCTTAACGTAGAGGATCGGTGCGAACGTGTCAGTGTTGTAAGTCAGAACAATGTTGTCGATTCTTGTATTGTAGAGTTCAACTCCATGAGAGATCTGATCTCCAGACCTTGGCAATTCAAAACGGTCAGAGGCAGACATAGATGCTGCTTCTGGGTCCAACTTAGAACGGAAGTCGAAATAGTCGTGAAGTTCGAATGCGGCACCAGTTTGTCTAGAAACAAACGTTGGGATGTCTCCATAGTCAAACCAAGTAGAATCCGCGATGTCATAGGAGTTTGCTGAGAAGTAATCTCCCCCAGTGCCCCACTCAAAATAGGATACCTTTGCTCGAACAGTGGTTACTGAAGCGTCGATGCCTGATGCGATAAGACGAGAAGGAGAGTAGAAGTTATCTCTCTGACCACCGTCAAATTCAACAGCATGTAAAACTTTAGAACCGTTAGAGTCTGCGACATATGCTTCCTTCAGGTCAACTGCGTCGTAAAGACCAGAGATTGCTGTGGAACCTTCCAAAGTGAATTTGAAGTCACTGTCTGCTGAGGAACGAGTAGCAGTAAACCAACCTTCTCGGTATGTCTTGCTCTTAGCAGCAATACCAGAACTGGTTCCAATCTTGCGCACATAGTAGAATACAGCATATAAGTCAGTGCTTGCACTACCACTCGTTGTTATGGTCGCAGTGAGTGCAACAGAGGTGTCAATGGAACCGACCGTGATCTCGTCAACTGTGTTTGTTGCTTTGTTTATGAACACCCACTGACCTTCGTCAGAGAACTCTTCACCAGAGTTACAGGTGATGGTCAATTGCGAAGAAGCATTGACAGTTTGTTCTGCTTGTCGTTGGACAGTATATTGTACATTGCTTACTTGCTTGACCCTTCCTCCAGGGATTTTGACCAAGGAAGAATTAATGTCTGCATTTTTTACAAATGTCTGAGAGTCTTCTCTGTCTACCTTGATAGTCTGTGCGGCAGTGTCTCCTAAGAGACCGATATTGGTAACGTCGCGGAAGTTCTTTCCTGCTTCCATCTGAACGTCGAACAGGTAAACTCTGTATGCGTCCTCTCCAGTTTCTGCATTTTTCTTAACAGATTTGACTCGGGCAGTACCGATCTGAACACTAGCATCCCAAAGAGCATGCTGCTGTTGAGTATCATTGGTAGTTGCGGTTGGGTTGTAGTTACCAAATGCTGATTGACCAGCAGAGTCGCCGGTAACAGAGACAAAGTTCTCATACACAAACGTAGAAGAAGTTGCAGAGTCTGTTACGAAAGAAACAGGTTTTTCAACGTCGAGGAACTTATCGAGTTTCTGAGTAAGTCGGTATCCGTCGAGGAATGCGGTTGGGACATTGCCCAACTCCTGTGCCTTCATGAAGTATGTGAGAGTAGCAGAATCCTTTTCCAACAATTCAACTTCAAAGTCGTTGACAACGAAGTCTCCAGTTGTGTCGTCTTGACGAGCAGCAAGTCTCTTCTCGATTTGATTGAACCCGCTAGTGCCTTCTTTGATCTGGATAATCTTGCTGTCGCGCACAGTGGCGAACGACAGGAAGTCCAGTGGGTCAGCAATCTGTGACTTGGCGATCAGGGTCAGAGAGATGCGGAAACGGTCAGCACCTGGAGAAGAAAGGTTAGGTCGTGCCCCTTGGTTGTCATATAACTCTTCGTCGTCTGCTACAGTTACGATGTCCTGTGTGACTTCGAAACCTACATCTGCTTGAGCAACGTCGGAGTGCTTGGCAATTACGATAGTCTGCTTCGATGCGAACACGAAGAAACCCTGCACGAAGAACTCTGCACTTTGCATGCTGAAGAGTGTACCTTTACCGACAGAAGCAGGTTCAGAAACAGTCTTGGTGCGAACAGTCAGTGAAGTGAGACCAGGTGATGCCAGAGTCTCTGCCTCAGAGAAAGTAAGGATAGTTGGTTGCGTAGTGGTTGATACTGCTGCTTGGTTTGCAGAAGAATATCTACCGTACAGGACAGGATAGTCCCCTGCCCCTGCTGCCTCGACGTGAGTGACAACGAACTTCAGTCCGTTGGTTCCAGTCTTTGCTGCTCCGGTGAACTCAGCACCGATATAACTTTCTAACGATTCAGTCAACTCTTCGACGATAACGTAGTCTTGTATACTGGTTTGTGCACCAGAAGACTTCGGGGAAACAGCAGCACCATCAAGGAAGATGTTACTCGCAAATCGAGTGATCTGAGTTTGCAGAATAGTCTGCAACTGGGTGAGTTCTCTTGCCTGAAGAGGACGACCGCTATTGAACAGGACGCGGTGGTAACCGGCACTGTCTGCGAAGTCGTCCTTATAGACGTTCTTGAACGTATTGGCATTAAACTGCTGAGGCATTTTTATATTCCTTACAGGTCGATGACGATTTTAATGTCTTCGGTCTGTTCATTGTCTCGAGTAATTGGGGATCTATTGTCTATGTATATAACCTCTCCGGAGAAGTTTTTCGCTTCTGCTGGACGGAGGTTTGGACCGGAGGCATTGGCAACAATACTTGCTGTTGCAACGTTACCTGCCCCTTCAAAGAAAGTTACACCGTTTGTTGAGTCAAACGCAGAGAATCCGGTCGATCGAGACTGATGCACATACGCGATAGAGTTGACCGTGTCGAAGTAATCAACTACTGCTGATGCTCCGGATGAAGTTTGAGTGACAGTTTGGTCTCCGTCGATGTTCGCAACACCAACTACACTGCTTAGTTGCAGAGACTTGTAAACCTGCGCAGTTTGAGTATTGACAGCAGAGTCACCAGTGAATGACCCAAAGTCTGCTGAATCCTTCAGAGGGTTCTTAATGATACCGATCTGACGGAAATCGTTTGCTACGTTAAAGTCAGTGTTTTCGTCACCTGTTAGCGTTGCGTGGAACATGATAGCAGAGGAGTTTAGGTTGATGATTGGGTTTCCACCCATACCAGAGTCACCAGAGACCAACGCACGAAGGACTGCTCCACTACCGCCGCCACCTGTTACAGAGACGTTGGCAACCTTGTATCCTTCACCTAGTGTGTTCATTTCTGCTGCGAATAATACTCCGTTGGTGTCAACCCTTGCCGTTGCAGTCGCAGTGGTGGTGAGTGCAGAAGAACCAGCAATAGGGACGCCAGTAATAGTGATTGTTGGAACAGAAGTGTATCCAGTGCCACCGGAGTCTACTGCCAGACCAAGAATCTCACCAGGTTTTGCTGCTTTCTGTTGGGCGACCTGCGCCAGACGTGCTGAAGTCAATGCTCCAGTTACCGGTCCACCTTGCGATGAGTCAAGGATCTTCTCGACAGGCATGTATGCAGAGGTCAGGAACTTTCTTGCTTCTGCCGCACCAATAGTGAAGATGTATCTCCAAAGATACCCGTCGTCTCCCGCTGCGAAAACAGAACCAGAAACGTCAGTTGGTTTGTACAGGGAGTTACGAACGACACCGTTGTCACTCTTACCTTGCTGAATACAAACAAATACGTTGTTATCGTCAGTGATGACGTAGTATGAGTTCTGGATGTCACCAACTGCACTGATTACAGTGTTAGAGTTATAGTTGTTGTCCCATGCCTCGTAGACATTACCAGCAGTCCAGTTGTATCGTGGTACAACGAAGGTGGTGTCAGAGATCAACTTCATAGATTGAAGAGTCTCTTGGAACTTCAGTTGCTCATCCCGTGAAGGGTTAGGAACAGGTGGAACTGCATCAGAATCCCATTCTTCGGTACGACCAATACCCATATAGAAACGATCAGAATCTCCAACGGTGACCCCAATGTTCTGGTACTGGTTAAAGATGTTCTGAAGAAGATCGATTTTAAACTTATCTGAAATTGTAGCAGCCATGATTCCCTACTCTTATGATACGGTGATGCCGTCGACGCCGACGACGATCCAACCAGTTGAATGCCATACCACCTCAACACCACGACCCTGAGTCACAGCAACATTAGTCCAACTACCGTTGGTGTTTGATGGGGTGATTGTAGCAGTACCACTGTTGATATTTAGGAACCTTTTTGAAGTGCCATCTAAAGTCGCGTCCGGAAGAGAAACCGCTAACGCACTTGAAGCATTACAGAAAGATATCGGTGAAGTCGGAGAGGCAGCAGTGTCAATAGTGATGGTCTCTGAATTAAAATCAGAATCTTGACCACCAATATGGTTCCACAGGTTGACAAAGTTCGTATTGAGTTTGTCTGCTGCGTCACGCAGGGTGTCACCGGTTCCGTCGTTGGCGACTGTTCCCGTTTGTAGTATTTCTCTGGTTGACATGTCTGTATTCCGTTTTTATTACAAAGGTTATTTATACAAGTTAGAAGGAGTTCTCGTCGAGAGTGTTGATAACATTTGAAAGATCTGCGAAGGTATCGTCCAGAGATCTTGGAGCAATGTCGTCTGCTCTTGCGATAGTACCGTATTGTGTATGCCAACCCGAAATCTTATATGGGTGTGACATATCGTTGACTCTCGTACGGACGAAGTTGCCATCCGAATCTTCTGCGATCTCGGTGATGCTTGTGGTCATGATACCTTCATTGACCCCATCGACTCTCTTCAGCACAGAAGCAGTTGAGAATGCCTGGACTGGAGCAGGAGGTTCGATAAACGAGTTCTGCGGACCGAGGTTAAAATCGTATATAGAAGTGATCGACACCTGACCGGCAAGGTACATACCAGCAGGGTGGACGAAAGTCTTGTATGCGTCCTTCCAAGTAGGCACACCGATTGGTGCAGAGATCAACAAACCGTATAACTGGTAGAACTTATCGTTGGTAATGTACTTGTTTGTTACATCAGAACCGATAGTCGTGAATGTGTCTCTGGTTGCAAATATCTTGAGGGTGCTCGAAGCAGGAACCAGTCCATTAGTTGCAATGCTCGAGATAATGCTGTCTGCCGAGTCAAGAGATTGCCCAGCAGAGTCCAAAGTCGATAGTGATACGACCTGCCTTGCGAAGTTGATTGTGTAGTCGGTATCTTGACGGAGTATGCGATACTCTCCGTCTGAGTCTTGTACAGATATGGTTAGTTCTGAACCCTTATACGTGTACGGAAAGTGTATAGCACCGTTACCGCCTGAAAATATCATCTCCTCTTTGTTGACATCACCAAGGTAGAAGACTTCGTCCTTACCATATCGCACATCAATATCAAGACCGTAGAAGACTCGGAAGAATTGCTTAATCGAGAATTCAGTACCCTTAGATCGGTACAAGAGGTTTGAGAATTGTAGTGCAGTACGCTTATCGTTGAACGACTCAAAGTAAGGTTTACCCAGAAGAAGTTCGCTGGAGATAAAGGTCAGGAGTTCTTCTTTCGCTCCAGTAATGTCTCTCGAGAGAAGCAGGTCGTTTAGTTTCTCTACTGGGTTATTTGTTTCTTCAAAGGTTTTGTAGTATTCTTGAAGAAAGTTGACCAGTTTAGGGTACTTATCATCGAAGTGCGCAGGCAATGCCTCGAAGACTGAATATCTGTCGAGATCCAGTTCGCGGCGATAAACGTCTGTTAGAGTCTTATCAATTGCCATCGTTATTACCTAGTAGTGACCTTAATAGTTTTACTGAACGAATCTTCTGGGTCATACTTAATGATATTGTTCAACTGTGCTTCAACCACTGACTGGTTTGCAGGAATTGCATATATCTTTATATAGTTCCTACCACCTGGGATATTCTGCACGGTCAACCCGTTCAATGTAACCTTACCAGTTGCTTGATCGTATGAACCGATAGATCCGTCAAGAATCTTTCCACCAACAGTGACAAGTTCAAGTTCGTTAGTTGCCGAAATATTGAATATCGCTTGTGAAGAACCTTGTGGGGCAACGTTGACTCTTCGGTCTAGTTTGTTGCGGAGGAATACAGTCTGGTTCTTATACGAGAACAGTGAAGAATAGACGCTTGCTTCAGTTGACTCAGAAGGACTTTGGATCGACAGAGGAAAGTCAATAACGTGATTCTCTTCTAACCCAAGTGTAGGTAAGACTCTCTTGTTGACGATAACCGTTGCACGAGAAGAGAGAACAGAAGGATCAGACGCGTCTACATCAGACAGCATGTTCGAACGACGGAATACTTGGTCGAACTTACCAGTGTTGTCCACGAAGTAAGAAGAGATTGCCTGTTCAACATTGGATCGAATTGTAGACTCAGAGAAACCAGTCAGAGAGGCATTCCATTGGAAAAAGGTTTGTATTGAAATGAAGGTAGTTTCTGGGTCTGTAAACTTGAGATTGAAAGAGGCAATCGAGAACTCGTCTGCCAGATCAAGAATACCTTGACGGATGTCAGAAACTGTTCCGTTGGTTAATCCATCTTTAAATACGATAGAAGTAAAGACCGCGCCGTAATCAGGTTCCGGATCGTCTTCCCCTCCCCATGACTTAATGTCTTCAATGAACGACGAATACTTCTTCAGGATCAACGCAGAGTAGTCAGTAGATGTTACCATACGGTTTTGTGCCGCGTATTGGAACGGTGCGTTCAGACGGATCGATTCGATACCCTCTTTCTCACCACCACCAGCAGATCTTGTTTGGACAGAAACCGCAACAGTCGAAGGATCCACGGCATACCCAGAACCGCTTGTGGTTGCAAGGGTGAGAGTAGATGCCAAGGACATAGTCGGGATATTGTTTGCCTCCGCTCCGCTTGCACGCAGATAGTTTACATCAATAACCTGTCCAGCAGATGGGGCAACACCGAGGGAGTTACCGTTGCCGAAAGTCAACTCGTAGTGCTGGTTTGGTGACTCTCGTAGAACATACAATCTGGATAATTCGTCGATAGTCGTTGCGTCGAGCAAGTCAGTGTAGACGTTGAACCCAGTGCCGCCGTCGATGTTCGAAGACTGTTGGTTCTCAAAAACCTTGACGATAGCAGTAGAAATGTCGATGTCTTGGTCTGGGATAACATAAACGGCATCCTGCCCAGAACCCACTAAGAACTTCTCACTTTTCTCGTCACCCTCAAATACCTTAACGGGCAGGGAAACGTCGGCAGTCGGTGCGAAACTGTATACTCCGTTGTTAGCAGTTGCCGACAAAGACTCACGGTTAGTGAACGTGTAGTCGACCGCATCTTTAGTGCCACGAAGAACCAATGCACCTGGTTGGATAGTCTGCGACTGTAGCAGTCCAGCAACACCGGTTAGGTTCAGGGTCAATTTAATCGCAGACTCAGCAGATTTCTTAGAGTCTGGTACATAACCGATAGATTCTGCAAGGGATACAACAGAAGGTCGCAACTGAGCAGTAACGAGGAAAGACTCGTTCAATGCAAAGTTTGCCTGCAATGCGTTCATGTGCGTGTTATACGCAAGGACGTCTAGGAGGTTCGAAAGACCTGCTCCCTCGAAGTCGTAATCGTTAAACTCTCCAGTTTGCTGTAAGAAAGTTTTAAGGTTGTTTTTGATCTCTTGAAAGTCGAGATCAGTCGATTTAATCGTGGTTGCCATTATCGTAACCTATTCATGTTGACTGCGGCTGTTAAGGTTCCTTCTTGAGTTTCTACTCGGAACTCTACCCTTATATAAATTGTGTTTCTAAAGTTATCTCTGAGAGTCTGTGCTCCCCTTCGGATCGCATCCTTACCGTCATAGAACTTAACATCCACGACCTTCGCTCGAGGTTCGTCCCGTTCGATTGCCTTTGTCACCATATCTCGGACAAAAGGTTCAGAATAGTTCTCAACCGTCTCAAACAACATGGCACGGAGATTACCACCAAAGAACGGGTTAAACGGTTTCTCAAAGTGATTTGTAAGAAGTATGTTCTCGACTGCCTGTATCACTGCTGCGGCGTCGTGCTTCTTATAAATGTCACCCTGCATGACACCGTCCTCGTTCAAAGCACCTGGTTTGGTGTTGAATGTAAGGTCGATGTCAGAATTGCGGATCTTTTTACCCGTGACGAGGGTGTTGTCCGTTAATCCAGGGGTGACTCTTTTAAGTGCCATTAGAAATACCTTTATTGTTCTTGGTTTATTTATACAAGAAATCAGTCGGTTATTTCAATGAGATCAGATCCAGACAGAGTTTTGCGGTTAAAATATGTACTAACCTTTTGCTCAAAGGTCGCAGTAAAGTCTTTAGAGATCAAAGGCATAACTACGATCAACTGTTGGGTCATTACCTGATCAGGACGAGTTATATCATAATCCAGACTCAACTGGTCAAAGAAGAACGTGTCACGGATATACAGAGACAGATCAAAGGTGGCACTGTAGTCGGTCTTTCCTCTGGAGTTGAAGAGGGAATACACAACAGCACGACCTTCGTACTTCAGGTGGTTGATCGGGATTGCTCCCCTGACTATAGACTTCTGGGTGCTACCACCGTCTTCTTTGCGGTATGGTTCTCTCCAGTAATACTGCTCTGCCGGTTCAAGTCTTCCGTCAAATGCCTCACGGATACCGTTAGAAGGATTGTAGTAACCTTCAGTGACCTGTAATCGGTAATCCTTAAACTCTTTTGCAGACGCGATGCCTTCCATCATCCATGCGTGGAGGTAATACTGTCGGGCAAGGTCTTGTCTCTGCGATAAGATCGGGATCATATCAAGAGAGCACTTGGATCCAGGTGCACCGAAGAACTTAGACAGGGTGCACGACTTTGACAGTCGAGTGCCGCTGGTAAGAGGAGCACCGTTGCGGTCTGGGTTGTACAACGGGTCAGCAACGATAGTTCGGGTGGTCGCTTGGACGTTCTTTGGTAAGAAAGTCTTGGAGGATCTCTCTACAGGGTTTCCGAGCAACGAGTAACCAAACCGTGGTTGTGGTACACTTTGACCACTACGCTTCTGCTCGTAAGGTGCAGGAGGTGCAGGAAGGGAGTATAGAGGAGACAGTCGGTTTTCGTCCAACAATGAGTCGATGCACAGAGATGCGTCCAACTCGTCCTTTCCGGTCTGCGGTCGAGACTCGTTAGCACCATCCATAGTTCGTAACTTGGATCGGATCTCTGGAGTCTTTGGAGTGTAGTTGAAGTAATTTGCGTAAGTATCAACTTTTGCAATCTTTGCCTCAATGGTGCCGTCTCCATCGATAGAAATCTTTCGAACAGCATATGGAGAAGTTTTGTTCCACACTTCCCACCAGTCGACTGGGTTACCCATATAACCAAACAGAGGTTCGTGCGGGACACGAGAGTCTGGCCAGTTTTCTGCCATTAGGATAGCAGCATCTGGGTCTTTGTTAGTGAAGGTCGCACCTGCATGTTCAACAGAAGCAAACATAGAATGCTTCTCCTTCGCACCCCAACCCCAGTCGAACTTATATTGTGGTTTGTTAAAGTCTGCCATGGTGCTGTATGTCCCAACCTCCCACTTAGGGTCAGATGGAGAAGTCGGGAATAGAGGACTACCACTTACAACGTCAGCAGACTGAGAAATGCCTGCATAGTTGGCAATGTGAGCAGTGTGAGCATCTTCGGAGAACTTTGCATATTTTGCAGTCCATGCTTCAAGAGCACGACCCACGAGGTTGCCGTGAAATACAGTTTCCTTACCCTGACCGTCTTCACCGCCTGAGAACAGACCACCGTAGTAGTGGAAGTCTGGTCCACCGATCTTACCTTTACGACCGATGATGCGCATGTCTTCTGCTGACCAAGTCATGAACCCGCCAGTTGCACCAGTGATATGCTTCTCAGCGGAAAGACGAATTGCCCTTGTTGCTTGGGGCAAGATGTCCTGTCCCGCAGACAAAGTAATGTCTTTCTTGGCGATGATGCGGTGTTCACTAGACCCGAAGTCTAAACGATCTCCCCAAACCTTAGTGTCCATGTTACCACGAACGATAGTCTGGTGGGTGTCTCCTGTTTCTGTGATGTATGTGCCATGAACAGACTGGTTGTAGTTTGAACCAGCGGTGACGTTCACGGTGCCTCCGACGTCAAGGTTGTAGTTGCCATTGACAGTGATGTTGAGGTCACCATCATATGTCATGTTACCTTGTCCGGCAACAATCAACTCATGATCGGCACCGACGACTTGTACTTGATGTGTTCGAGATACAACAGCAACGGATCCGTCTTGTTTGAGTTCGACACCAGCACCAGTGTGATGCTTGATAAGGATACGCTCGTTTCCTGGAGTATCGTCGATCTCAAACGAGTGACCGGATGGGGTTTCGTTTGCGTTGTTGAATGGGAAGATGGAAGTTGTGCCCATTGGCACGTCGAAGTTTACACCAAATGTGCTTCCACCCATCCAAAGGTCGTTGACCTTTATGCCACGTCCTGCTTGACTAATGCTGGATGAGAACCAGTTATGACGTTTAGGATATTCGCCAGTAGGATCGACCGATCCGTCTACAGGAATGCCGGTTGTGAGTTCTGGACTCTCACCGAGAGGGTCACTGAGACGATCAGTTATCTTGTTATTACCTGTTGTCATTAAAAGTTCTTCTCAAGTACGTCTGGGTCTTTTTCAAGTTCGAACGTGGTAGGTGTTTCAAGGTCTGCCACGTCGTCACCCAGAGTTGCGTCAGAAATTACTGCCTGACCAGATTGTTTTGCCACGATCTCTTGCGGCGATAAAGCAGGGTCTGATGGTGGGTCGTTATACAGACTCTGCTTGTTAAAGTTGTTGTACACATAATCACGAACATCAAACCCAGGATCCTCTTGGGATATATCAATGTCCATATGCCCAAGTGCTTGTCCACCTGGGTATTGGTTGAAGAATGTTCTGAATACTTGATACAGACTATTCCACTGAGAACGAGTAATACTTCTTGGGGAAGTTTCCTCTACAATGTTCTCGTTACCAGAAGGCACGTTCACTCCACCAACCAGACACACACCGATAGAGTATGCGTCATGGTTATTTATAGGGCAGTGAGAACCGACCGAATTCATATCAACTCCACGTTCAATCGAACCGTCGCGTTTGATGATAATATGATATGCACCATCACCCGAACCAGTTAAACTAGTGAGGTCAGCAGCAGTCAGGTTAGCGTTGGTGAATGTCTCTGACCAGTGCACAATGATCTCAGAAATGTCTCGAGTCATGCCGCCCATCTCTGCTTCGAGTTCTTCTACTGACGAGATAAACTGACCACCTGGAAGCAAGTTGCCTGTGCCGATTTCGTACGGAGGTATTCCGATGAAACCTTCTTTCTTGACATCAAACAATTCCAGACCAGTCAAGGTGCGGTTTAAGTCGTCAGACATTAGTGACTCGGCATCAAGAGGGAGGATGTTTGCTCCACCCGCCAATACTTCGGATGCCATACTCTTCAGGGTATCGGAATTCTGCTCTACAAGGTCAACGATGCCTGCACCGTCTGCGAGAGATTCTATTGCATCGCTTACTGGACCAACCTTCTTCAGTGTGTCCAAACTTATTAGGTCGTTTCCGGAAACAACCTGTGCGATGACCCCAGAAGTAATCTTGTCGACGGAAGGGACTTTGCCTGCGAGGTCAAGTATGCCGCTGGCACTTAACTCTCCATTGAGTATGTTCATCGTTTCGTTGATAACAGCATTTGCCGCATTCTGGGCAAATCCAGGTAACCCGAATTCTGCCAGTGCGCCGTCAATTGCTCCGGTGACGTTGCGTAGTTTGTTGGTGTATTTGCTGGTTATCTGCGACAATTCGTTTTCTATGTTTACTGAAGGCAGGGCATTTTTTGCCTTGTTGAGCAGACCAGTTGTTTGAAGAACATTGGAAAGTGTCTCAACTGACATCCCAGGAGTAGTCCCTATCATGATCTCGGCAACTTGGTCATACAACTCCATGGGTGCTGCTTGGTCCAACGGAGTGTTGTCCAGTGCCTCTCGCACGAGGTTGTCGATCTTATTCTTAGCAGTGTCCGGCAATGTGCCTCCAGACAGAACATCGTACGAAGAATATGGTTGGTTGCCTGCCTGTACGCCTCGGGCGATTAGGTTATTCAGGTTTGAAACATCAGAGATTGCCATTATTCACCACCATCCGAGAAACGATTCGGGTCGGGTTGATTAACCTCTCGTCCATACAACTTCTCGTCGTCCCACATCTTCTCATTATAGTATTCTCGTCTCTGCTCCGGTGGGATCTCATTCGGCGGGAACGTCGACTCGTCATTGACGTTAATACCGTTACGGAAGAAGAAAGCGTCTCTGTATATCTTGCTGTCCTTGTTGCCTGCACCTTCTGGTGATTCATTCAGAGGAGAGATAAAGTTGACAAGACCTTCCTTGCCCTGCTTCACGAACTTCAGTCCTTGGTTAGGTGGGTAGGTGCCGATGTCTGTTGCCATCTGTGGAACAGTATCGTCGTACATCCCGTTGCTCTTCTTCTTCAGAACGTTATCCAGCATCCACATAACACTCTTCGGAGTTGCTGCTTGGAAGATCCTATGCGGGAAGTTATTTCTCTCGTTATTGATGTGATACTTTGGGTTGTCTGCCTGATGTTCTTGTACGGCATCTCCACCAACAGATAAAGTAACTGTATCAAAATACCAAGCAATCGGGTCGGAGTATTGGGCAGTGATGCCATTGTACGGTAAGAATGTACCAATTGTGACAACCTGATCGACTTCCGGATCGTCTGCCCAAAGGTATCCGTGTTTCCAGTCTGTCTCGCCCCAGTTAGGTGCCTCGCCGATTGGTGGAGTTGGCAGAGGTTTTGTTTCCGGTTCGTACCAAAAGTTTACAGCGGGATCGTTCTTTGTTCTTTGATAGAGATACTTGTCGGTTCCGGAGTAGTTGACCTGATGGAACTCGTCATCATACATGTGGTCACCGGCACGACGTTCTGGGTCATCGTGTAGTGGACCTTGATCTTCCCACCACTGGGGCAACTCCATCTCACCGTGGACCCAAAGCATCCCTGTGCCGTAGGTGAGGTGGTCGATATCAGGAACTTCTTCTGTCAGAGACACCCAACCGTCTGCTCTGTCTGAGTGACTTGGTCGCATGTCATTCTGAGGTGCCTTGCCGAAAGAGTTGAGAGTTCCGAAACGTTCAAAGTCTCTTCTTGCGTATCTTCCGATTTTAGAGAGGTTGTCTACCAACCACTGCCTCGCTCGATCTGCGTGGACCTTCTCAAGTTCTCGAACTCCAACCGTGTCAAATAAATTCTTGACAAAGTTGTTGAGGTCTTGTAGGTTGATCTGCATTATCTTGCTCCCAGTGCCGAGTAGATGCCCTTCGCCTTTCCAATTGCCTCTGCTTCAGGGCAGTTAGTATTAGGATGCACGTAGTATTTGATTAGGGCGGCGACCATGCCATTACCCTTTGCTCCTGTGCCGTCGATCCGACGACCAGTAAGGTTTCCTTCGATCTCTCTCGCACGAAGCATCTTAGACATTGCGTTTGATCGGGAAGTTTTTAATTCGTGCATGACAAACAATAGTTGTCCCTCAAAGTCTGTAGGAGGTCGTGCTGGTGCCAGTCTTCCAACATAAGCATAGAACTTTGCTGACCGTGGTGTGCCTTCTTGCCAACCACCGATTCCAAACCCATTACCATTTTGTTCAGGGTCCAGACTACTTATAGTGGAAAGAACACCAGTCATTGCACTTGCTTGTTTTGCATTCAACCCGTTGTCGATGAAGTATCTGGCAACGTCACCCTCTGGCAAAGAAGGGGTTGTGATAATAGGGTCGGTTGCTTCTGCGTTGGATTGCTCGAAATAATATGCAAATGGATTTGACGCAGGGTCTTGTCGGTTGTTTGCCTGCACACTTGTAGGGAATTCGATGCGAGGCATACTACCCATAACCATAGGTAACTGGGATGTCACTCCATCAAGGAAGATGCCGAACACAAGTGCTCCTGGGAGTATCTGTGCCGATGTTCCGAAACCAGAAACACCATATGTGTCAGTCGGGGTCATTACTTGTGCCCACGGTAGGTCTCGTTGTGGTATCTGGTTCACATCTTCAGAGTGGATGCCGTGAATACGGATCTTGACTCTTCCCTCTAAACCATAAGGTGGTGTGTTGTCGATTACTGTTCCTATGAACCATCGAACATCGTCACCGTAGTATTCTTGATTGATTGCTCTCATGTTAGTTCCGGTTTACCTTCTGCAACTTTGCTGACGGAAAGCACCACATCGTGCCTTGTGCTAGTAAACACGTTCCTCACTTTATGTATAAGGTATGTGCCCGATAATTCTTTGTTGGCAGTTTCATCGGTACGAGGGTCTTCGACGTTTGTGTTTTGAAACTCGATGTCTACCAGATCACCGATAGTTGCAGCAGACTTTTGTTTGACCAGAAGTGCAAAGAACAGAACTCCGGGTAGTGTGACGTCAATCATATTTTTATTCAACATGGATTTGATTGAACCAGTGCGGAGTTTATTAAGTGCTTGTGACTGATCGAACACATCGTGATAACTGTTGACCGATCCGTATGTACCGAAAGAAGTAATAGTGTTAAAGTATCGATGATCCCACTCGTCGCTCTTCTTAGTGTCACCTTCAAACTCCAAGGTCTGTTCAGTGTCGAAGACATTCTGCTCTCGACTATGCATCATACCTGCACCGTCCATCTTTTCCAGCAGGTCAGAAACCTTAAAGTGACGTGAGTATCTTTGACTTGTGAACACATCGTACGAACTCATCATTGCGCCGACCGCGCCCTCTTGCATCTGTCTCTTATACACATCTCCGAGCCCACGAGACCTCTCTACATCTC
>OJDG01000035.1_pt1 | contig 26719 bp, 26 predicted proteins | sample 1592411 | NCBI WGS metagenome assembly OJDG01 (sample SAMN05416759, study PRJEB24817) | seawater metagenome | isolation source: Sea water | place: Canada:Atlantic | collected 2013-07 | reverse complement strand
CAGCACAGATTCGATCTTCTATAACAGCCAAAATGACTACACCAAAAAGCTATTAAATGCGATTCCAGAAGGCGCCAAAACACTGCCCAGTCGCCTACAACCAGATAACCTATTAGTCGAGGTTACAAACCTAAAAACCCATTTTACCGACCACAGTAAAGCGGGCCGACAAAACAAGGTTATCAAGGCGGTAAATGGTGTATCACTAGAGATACAGCGCGGTGAAATTCTTGGATTAGTCGGCGAATCAGGCTCAGGAAAATCAACGCTAGGTCGCTCTATATTACAGCTGGCACCCACCACTGCAGGCCAAGTAAGCTTCAGTGGCAACCCACTTACCGGTCTCGGCTCCCAACAAATGGTACCCTGGCGACGCAAGATGCAAATGATTTTTCAAGATCCGTACGCATCGCTTAATCCACGTATGACCGTCTACCAAACCCTGGCGGAGCCACTGCTCTACCATGGCCTAGCCAATAGTAAAACCATAGACCAGCAGATACGCCAGCTAATGGATGATGTAGGCCTGGCCCATGGCCAGATGCGTAAATACCCCCATGAATTCTCAGGCGGCCAGCGCCAGCGTATCGCCATTGGTCGCGCTATCGCCACCAAACCAGAATTGATTATTGCCGATGAGCCCGTCTCAGCATTAGACGTGACTATTCAGGCACAGATCTTGGATTTGATTCTTAATTTGGTAGAGCGCCATAACCTAACCATGCTGTTTATCTCCCATGACCTTTCAGTGGTGCGCTGTATTTCTGACCGAGTGATGGTGATGAATAAAGGTGTGATTATTGAACAGGGGGATACAGAGACTCTTTGGGAAAATCCGCAGCAGGCCTATACACAGCAATTGCTTAAGGCTATCCCTATTGCTGATCCTAGATTGGAGCGGAGTCGGTTGTCTAGCCTCTAGGTAAACCTAAATCCTTAGCTACGCCGAGGATGACAAGAAAATGATGGAGCGTTTAAAGAGGTAGTAGAGCCTCAAACTCAGGCGCAGCTAATACCAGTCCCACGCAATCCACAGTAGCCTCCAGGATTCTTGGCCAGATACTGCTGGTGATATTCTTCTGCATAGTAGAATGTTGGCGCGGCTATAATTTCCGAGGTGATTGCACCAAAACCTAATTTAGTAAGCTGGATCTGGACGGCTTTTGCCGAGGCCATAGCCGCATTAAGCTGCTCGGTGTTGCAGCAGTAGATAGCCGAGCGATACTGTGAGCCGCGGTCGTTACCCTGACGCATGCCCTGAGTGGGATCATGGCCTTCCCAAAAAACCGCTAGCAGTTTTTCATAACTGGTTAGCTTGGGATCAAACACCACAAGTACCACTTCTGTATGTGCGGTTAAACCAGTGCAGGTTTCTTCGTAGGTGGGGTTGGGTGTATGTCCACCAGCGTACCCAACGGCTGATGTCACCACACCCGGCTGCTCCCAGAAACGGCGCTCAGCGCCCCAGAAACAACCCATGGCAAAATAGGCTATTTCTAGACCTTCAGCAAAAGGGGCTTGAATCGGCTGGCTATTAATAAAGTTAACATTATTAACCAGCATTGGTGCACTGCGTCCGGGCAGGGCCTGATCGGCAGTTGGCATATCTGGTGTAGTAGAAAACATAGAAAACCTATTTTTTATAATGCGCCTAACCCTAGTTCTAGGTCGGCTTTAATATCAATAATATCTTCTAGCCCTACCGCTATACGAATAAGACTCTGACTGATGCCTGCCGCTTCACGATCAGCATCAGTTAGACGGCTATGAGTTGTGGTGGCGGGATGCACAATGGTGGTTTTAGCATCGCCCAAGTTGGCCGTCAGTGATAGCATTTTGGTGCTGTCGATAACCCGCCAGGCTTCTTCGCGACCACCCTCCACACAGAACGATACTACACCACCAAAACTACTCTGCTGCTTTTTAGCCAGTGCATGCCCGGGGTGGTCTTCTAGGCCTGCGTAATAAACTTTAGTGACTTTGGGATGTGCATTTAGCCAAGCTGCTAACTCTGCTGCATTGGTAGAATGGGCCTGCATACGAACGCGCAATGTCTCCAAACCTTTTAGAAATACCCAGGCATTAAACGGGCTCATACTCGGGCCTGCTGCACGTAAAAAGCCGACCACCTCATCCATTAAAGTAGCGCTACCAACGACAGCACCACCAAGGCATCGGCCCTGACCATCAATATATTTTGTCGCCGAATGCACCACAATATCGGCGCCCCAATTAAGCGGCTTTTGTAAAATCGGCGTGCAGAAACAGTTGTCTACCACAAACAGGGCATCTGCCTTTTCCGACAGTGCGGCAAGGGCCTCTAAGTCAGCGACCTCTGAAAGAGGGTTTGAGGGTGTTTCACAAAACATCATCTTTGTGTTGGGCTGGATCGCATCGCCCCATGCGGCCAGATCGCCCAGCGGCACATAGGTGACGTCTACACCAAATTTAACGATGTACTTATTCATCATTACTCTGGTGCTGCCAAACACATCTTGCGAACAGATCACATGATCACCCGACTTGAGCAGCGCCATAATCACTGACAGCGCAGCAGCCATTCCCGAGGCGGTGGCCACGCATTGCTCGCCCTCTTCCATGGCCGCTAGGCGCTCTTCAAAACTGCGTACCGTGGGGTTGGTGTAGCGTGAGTAGACATTGCCTTGCAGCTCATTGCTAAAATATTTAGCAGCCATTTCGGCATTTTCAAAAACATAGCTTGAGGTCAGAAACATGGCTTCTGAATGTTCATTCTCATGAGTGCGCTGATAACCGCCACGAATAGCCGTTGTATCCTGTTGCCACTTATCGTCCTGATTAGCCATGTTGTTTGTCGCTACCTTTTGTGTCCCGCCTGTTACTGAGAGGCAAGTGAATTGTTGTTGTGAATACCGATAACTTGCCCTTCTTTGGGCTCGCCTGAACTGTCTTTATTTTGTTTAGCAGAGTCATTGCGCAACGCTTCAATACGATCTAAATAGGCTTTATCCACATCGCCGGTAATATAGTTACCATCAAATACTGAGCTTTCAAAACGTTTGATGCTCTCGTTGCCCTCAATACCTGAATCAATTAAATCCTGAAGATCTTGATAAATAATCCAGTCGGCGCCAATAAGCTCACCCACTTCTTCATCGGTCCGACCATGGGCAATAAGTTCCGTTGCCGATGGCATATCGATACCATAGACATTTGGATAGCGCACACCAGGAGCCGCTGAGGCCATATAGACTTTTTTGGCGCCTGCGTCTCGCGCCATTTGAATAATTTCTTGCGAGGTAGTGCCGCGCACAATGGAGTCATCGACCAGTAATACATTTTTGCCGGCAAATTCTAACTTAACTGCATTGAGCTTCTGGCGCACTGATTTCTTGCGCTCGGTCTGACCTGGCATAATAAAGGTGCGGCCGATATAGCGATTTTTCATAAAGCCTTCGCGCAACTTTACGCCCAGTCGCTCAGCCATCGCCTGAGCCGATACGCGGCTGGTATCTGGGATGGGAATCACCACATCAATATCATGATCTGGCTTCTCACGGGTTAACTTATCAGCCAATTTTTCGCCCATACGCAGACGGCATTTGTAGACTGAAATATTGTCGATTAGAGAATCTGGACGGGCAAAATAAACATGCTCAAAAATACAGGGCACTAGCTCATGGTTTTTGGCGCATTGCTGTAGGTGAATCTGACCAGACTTATCGACAAACAAGGCTTCGCCTGGATCCAGATCACGAATAAATTCAAAGCCCAGGCTGTCCAGCACCACCGATTCAGACACCACGGCATATTCAATGCCTACTTCCGTTTCACGCTTACCAAAACACAGCGGGCGAATGCCATAGGCATCGCGAAAGGCAAACATACCATAGTTGGCAATAAGACCAACCACTGCATAGGCACCACGGCAGCGCTCGTGCACATGAGTCACGGCGGCAAATATATCTTCACTGGTTGGCTCTAGTTTTCTGCGCGACTGCAGTTCATGGGCAAATACATTGAGCAGGACTTCGGAATCGGAGTCGGTATTGAGATGGCGTAAATCATCGCGGAAAATATTGTGGCGCAACTCGGCAGCATTGGTGAGATTGCCATTGTGAGCTATAAAGATGCCGTAGGGAGAGTTGACATACATTGGTTGTGCCAGCGCTGGGCCTGAACTGCCTGCGGTCGGATAACGCACATGGCCGATACCCACATTGCCCACCAGACGCAACATATGCCGACGTTGAAACACATCCCGCACAAGGCCCTCGCCTTTACACTGATGCAGCTCGCCATTGGCTTCGGTCACTATGCCCGCTGCATCCTGACCGCGATGTTGCAACATGGTGAGGGCATCGTAAAGCCGCGTATTAACGTCTGAAGTTCCGGAGATTCCTACTACACCACACATCTGCTATATCCAATCCGTAATAAAGTCTGTGACTGCCGTTGCCACTTCCCTGCCCCAGGCTTCGAAGCCTTGAAACAGTGGAATTAGCGATGACGCCAACCACCAGGGATCCTGATCTACCGGCACCGCTTGCGGCAATATTATTACCAGCGCCAATACAATCAATAACCCTCTAAACACACCAAAAACTAACCCTAACGTCCTGTCCGTGCCACTCAATCCGGTTGAGCTGACTAGCTTCCCCAATAAAAAATTAACAACAGCACCCAGTAATAATGTGCCAACAAATAAACTACCCCAGGCCGCTAACTGCCTAATTGACGCCAGTGCAATGAAGTTCACCAGAAAGTCTGCCGCCGGCTCTTTAAAGTTCATGGCCACGGCAAAAGCCGCAATCCAAATTACTAGAGACATCGCCTCTTTAACAAATCCACGCACCAGACTAATCAGACCAGAGATGCTGATAATGCCAACGATTCCCCAATCTGCTGTCGCTATATCCATTGCTATTAAGTCCAGTTGTCCTTAAGGACCTAGGGTGTGTACTGCAAAACAATTGAGTCGGTTTTAAAGGCCGCATCAATTTTTGATTTGTCTTTTACGGCTCTACGCTTATCAATTTTAGGGCCGACATAGACGCGATAGCGGGTCTTATTATTCACCGCCGCGCTTTTAATAAATGCTTTGAATTTTTCTTCGCGCAGCCGGTTCATAAATTCTTCGGCTGCGTCTTGCTTGGCAAAGCTGCTCACCTGTATCACCCAGGCATTGGGCAGGTCGCTGGCATCAAGGCCGTAGTTTTTTTCGTTACTGTCGGTAGCGGGCACAGACTTGTCGGTGTCGAAAATAGCGGATAATAATGATTTTTCTGGCACCCCTGCTGGGCGCTCCGCTTTAACTACTTGCACAGCTTCTATTTCAGGGGCCGCAGGCAGTTTGCTGGTGCGATCTATTTTTAGCGGGTCGGCAAAATCAAACAGCACCGGTAGTATAATCAATCCGAGCGCACCTAACACAAGAGCTCCGACAATTCGCTGTTTTAAACCATCACTCACTAGAGACCTCTGCCAAAATAATATTTAACACCGCTGCCACCGTATGAAAGGAACCAAACACCACAATTCTATCGTCTGCGGTTGCCTGCTCAAGCGCACTGTCTAGCGCCTGCCCAATGGATCCGAGTAACTGTCCTGTTCGGCCTTCATTGTATAACACTTCGAGCAGAGTTTGACCCTCACTGGCCCTCGGAGTGTCGCTTATTTGTGCAATAAACCAGTCGTCGACAACATTGCCCATGGCAGTAACTATTCCGGCCCAATCCTTATCTTCCAGTACCGAGGCAATAGCCAGAGTTCGCCCCTCTGCAACGGCCAGTTTTTGCGCTAGAGCGCTTGCTGCTGCCGGATTATGGGCAACATCTAAAATAATTTTAATGCCTTTATAGTTCAGCGCCTGATGGCGACCGGTTAAACGAACAGACTCAAGTGCTGTGCGGCTATCCTCTGGGTTGAGCGTTAAACCCGCCGATAACAGCGCCTGCAGGGCTAAGGTTTTATTAACCGGCAATAGGCCTGCGCTCGGTAGCCGATCAATTTTTAGGGGCCCTGCGTTAGAACTCAGTTCAGCGCTAAAAGAAGGCTCATCTGTGTAGGAAAAATCGCGCCCAACATAAAGAGCATCGGCACCTGTATCTAACACCATCTGCTCAAAGCCCTGAGGATAATCCTGCTCGCCAATAATCAGTGGGCGATTGGCTCTGGCAATGCCGATCTTCTCGCCAGCAATGGCCTCTCTGGTGTCGCCCAACCAATCTTGATGGTCCAGCGCAATACTGGTGACCACGGCAACATCAGCATCAATAATATTAATCGCGTCCAAGCGGCCACCCAGCCCTACTTCTAGAAGCATCACATCGGGACTGGCATCTCTAAACACCAACAGAGCTGCCAATGTACCAAACTCAAAATAGGTTAATGATATATCGCCCCTGACCGCCTCTATCTGCTCGAAGGCAGCGACAATTAACTGGTCTGACACTGGCTTGCCCGCAAGACAGATGCGCTCGTTATAGGTTAAAAAATGCGGTGAGGTAAACATACCGACAGAATAGCCATGCTCTAACAGCAAAGCCTGCATGCTGGCGATACAGGAACCTTTGCCATTGGTACCGGCAACCGTAATTGCTATTGAGTGGTTAGATTCTGTGGTGGCTTGCAGTCGCTGCCAGACGTCGTTGACCCTGCCCAACCCCAGCTCTATTTCACTGGGGTGTCTGCTCTCCAACAGGGCCAACCATTCCGCTAAACAGCGGTTAGGCATCGACGGGTTCTGGCACGTTGATGAGCTTAGATAGGATGCTACCGAGTCGATCGCGCATCTGGTGGCGAGAAATAATCATATCGATATGACCTTTCTCCAGCAAAAACTCACTGCGCTGGAAACCTTTAGGCAGCTTTTGACGGATGGTCTGTTCAATAATATTGGGACCCGCGAAACCTGCTCGGGCGCCAGGTTCTGCAATATTTAAATCACCCAGCATCGCCAGACTGGCGGAGACACCGCCGTAAACGGGATCGGTCATGACCGAAATGTAAGGCACGCCAGCAGCACTTAAGCGCTCTAGTACGGCACTGGTTTTGGCCATTTGCATCAATGAGATTAGGGCTTCTTGCATACGCGCTCCGCCGGTAGCTGAGAAGCAGATAAACGGGCGCTTTTCAGCCAGCGCCAAGTTCGCAGCACGGGTAAATTTCTCGCCGACCGCATAGCCCATAGAGCCGCCGTGAAAGGCAAACTCAAAGGCGACTGCCACTACAGGGAGCCCCTTAACACTGCCGCTCATGGCAATCAGAGCATCTTTCTCACCGGTTTTTTTCTGTGCTTCGGTGAGACGATCTTTGTACTTTTTAATATCGCGAAATTTGAGCCGATCAATGGCTTCTACATCTTCTGCCACTTCTGTGCGACCCTGCTCATCGAGGAATACATCCAGACGACGGCGGGCACCGATACGCATATGGTGCTCACATTTTGGGCACACATCGAGATTGCGCTCTAATTCGGGGCGGTAGAGAGGAGAGGCACATTTGGGGCATTTTTTCCATAGCCCTTCGGGCACGGAATTTGAGCGCTCTGCACTGCTTGAGGGCCCTTTGGGTCTAATTTTGTTCAGCCAGTTCATCTATTTCCCTTAAGCTAACCAATGGCTACAGTTGGTACTCGAAAACGCTATAGTACCGAAGACGGGCATTCTAACATGACAATTTCATGATGGATAAGGCCTGCGCAATTTATTTATTAACCACAGTCGCTTCTTTCGCATGCCGAACAAAAGCCGCCACCTTAGCTCGGTCTTTGATACCAGGAGATGACTCGACACCACCACTGACATCGACCATATCAGGCCTCACCAAACGCACCGCCTCGGCAACATTGTCAGGGTTTAAACCTCCGGCCAAGATAAGCGGATAATCTGTTGATGTGGGCAGTCGACTCCAGTCAAATTGATGCCCTGTACCACCGTATTGACCTTCACTCCAGGCATCGAATAAGAAGCCGCCCTCGGCATGGTACGCGCTTACCTCCGCATCAATATCCAGACCCTCGCGCATGCGAATGGCACGAATATAGGGAAAGTTAAACTGTTGACAAAATACGGGGCTTTCATCGCCATGAAACTGCAGCAGATCCGGTTTTACCTGCTTAATAACCTCATGCACCAACGCTTCGTCCGCATTGACCAACAACACCACGCACTGGGTCTTGGGGCCAATAACCTGACGAATTTGCACGGCGCGCTGTACATCGACATATCTTGAACTTTTGGGGTAGATCACCAGACCCAATAGATCGGCGCCAGCATCTTGCGCCATAAGCGCCTGCTCTGGTGAGGTAATACCACAAATTTTTACACGTACTGACATACTGACAAGTCTACTCTAACTATTATGAGAAAGTTGGTCTGGCAAAAATAGAGGGCCACGGGGCAAATTTGGAATACCCAGTTTATCTGGATAACGCACATCGACAAGATATAAACCATTGGGCGCTGCTGTTGCTGCACTTTTACAGCGATCGCCCTCCGCGAGTAATTTTTTTATCCAGCCTGGCTCTTGACGACCAAAACCAACTTCCATCAATGACCCAATCATATTGCGCACCATATGCAAGACAAAGGCATTGGCAGTCACCTCAAACACCAGCAACTGCCCATGCTGGTAAATATTAGCACTGGTAACATTGCGAAATGGCGATAGTGACTGGCAGCCAGCACCACGGAAAGCAGAGAAATCCTGCTCACCCAATAAATGCGTACAGGCTAGCTGCATGGCTGCGGCATTTAAAGGGTATTTAACCCAGGTCACAGCCTGAGAGAAAATGCCCGGACGTGCTTCACTGGCAGCTATCACATAGCGATAGGTGCGCGCCGTGGCACTAAAACGGGCATGGAAGACAGCCGCAACTTGGTCGGCCCACACCAATGAAATACTGTCTGGCAGCTGACTATTAGCACCCTTTATCCAGTTGCGGCCGGTTCGATCTGCTTCGCTATCAAAGTGCACCACCTGATGGCTGGCATGCACAGCACTGTCGGTGCGCCCAGCACAGCTGAGTACTAACGGGCTATTGGCAACATAGCTCAGAGCTCGCTCTAACTCGGCCTGAACCGATGGGCTGTGCTTTTGTTTTTGAAAGCCACAAAAAGCACTGCCGTCGTATTGAACAACGGCAGCGTAGCGTTTGATTCCATCGGGAAGACTCTGGTCTTCGGGAATCTTGCAGTTAGGGGTATAAACCCATTTAGACACGTCTATAGACTCTCTAATACTGCCCGGGCCTTGGCCTGACCCTGTGCATCAGATTCACCAATAATCTCCTCAAGAATTTCCCGCGCACCTTCCGGGTCACCCATTTCAATATAGGCGTTGGCCAAATCCAGCTTCACATCAGCCGCATTGATATCTTCTGCGCTACCGTAGTCTTCAAAGTTATCGAGATCAGTCGAGACACTTTCACTAACAGTCTGTTGAAGCTCTGCCGCACCTGGCAGCTGAATACCGGCATCTACCTCTGCTTCAGAACTCATCTCATCTGAGAATATACCGCCATCCATAAAGTTAGCATCGAAATCACCGGCCAGCACTGACTCATCTAAGGCGTCGGTTTCAATGTCGCCACCCGACTCCAATACATCTTCCAGCAGATCCGAAATATCAACTTCTGCAACGACTTCCGGCTCGGCAGGCTGAGCTTCCTGGGACACTTCTGTTTCTGCAGGCTCTTCAGTTGCTAAAGTCTCGTCAACCTCTAGAGGTGGTTCACTTTTCAGCGGTTCTTCAAGCTCCGCGGGGTCCTCTAACTCTTGCCGCTGTTCATCAGGCTGAGGAATACCTTCAACAATATTGGCAACCACTTCCTGTTCAGGGCCGAGAATAACCGAGGCCATCGCTGTGGCCATTTCATCGCCAGTCTGCTCAATCTCGGCATAGATACCTTTTAGCTCGTCTCTGCGATCTTCTCTAAAGAATATTTCCATCAGCTTTAGACGCGATGCAGTATCTGCAGCATCAGCGGCACGGGCTTCTTCGAGAACCTCCACCGCCTGCTCTAAATTACCTAGCGATAGATACACCTCAGCTTCGGCAACAGCCTCAACCATAGAATCAAAAAGCTCAGAACTGACTTCTCCATCTGCTTCAGGGAAGATCTCTGTGTCGGTCTCATCAAATAGATTATCTTCCGGATTTAGTTCCAAACCATCGAGATCGTCGACCAATAAATTAGCGCCAGTGTTAACTGCAGGCTCTTTATCATAGTCCTGATAGCCCTGCTCACTGTCCCTAGCCAGCGTTTCCTCGCCAAGCGGTTGATCAAGGTCAGGCTCTTTATTGGTTTTTGAGCGGCGCAATAACAGCACCAGCAATAGGACAATCAGTGCAACTAATGCCCAAATATACCGAGGCTGATTCTCTAACTGCTCAGCTAAACTCGCTGGCTTATTTGGCTTGGCCGTCTTAGCTGGAACTGGAGCAGCTGTTGCCACCTCAGATTCAGTATCACCCGCGACCGCGGCTTGGGTTTCAGTCACTGCGGCCAAATCGCTCATCAGGTCGATCTGCGCTTCCAATAAGGCCATACGCTCGCGCAGCTCAATGTTTTCTAGCTCTGCTCTATTTTGCTCCTCTTGAGCAATGGCAAGGTCAGTGGCCAGCTGCTCAACATCATCACCGCCGCTGGCAGCCGCATCCGTCGAGTCAGCTTCTTCATTGGCAGTGCCACGGGCCTCAGCAGAATTTGCAGACTCATCTAGGGCAGAGGCAAGTTCTAAGCGCCCGGCACTGACGCCATCCTCAACGCTATTTGCAAAAATATCGTTATCTAGAGCGCTATCATCAAACCCATCATTCGCAAGCTCAGGTGCCAGTGTCGGCCGCTCCTCAGTCAGACCGATTTGCGCCGCGACTATATCGCCTGCTTCTTCTTTAATTTCATTATAGGAAGGCAAACGAAGAACCGCCCCTTCCTTCATTTTATTTGCATCACCATCGACGAAAGCGCTGGGGTTTTGGCTGTACAGGGCATCCATGGTTTGTAAGATAGTTGAGCCGCGAGGTCGCAGGCGCTTGGAAACATTCCACAAGGTGTCGCCTATTACCACTCGATGGGCACCGTCTGCCAGCTTTTGCTTAGCCACCCTGATGGTTGTGTTAGACGATACCGCGGCAACGTCCGTTGATTCCGCGAGCGTTTCTTCGCCGCTATAAATAGGTAAATCTAGCAGCAGTGTATATTCTCGCACTAGGCGCCCGGCGGGCCATTCCAATTGCACCAGAAAATCAAGATAGGGCTCAAGAATTGGCCCTTCGCTGGTTACTTTGACAACCGTTTCATCCGCCGCATTGGTGTCGATAGAAAGCGTTAACTGGGTAAGATAATAATCGCGGGTAACGCCTGCCTGAGCAAAAGCTGCTGCAGGTGCCAGTTGAACCGAGAGCAAATCTTCGTCAATGCTCTCTATATTAGTCAGCGCTATCTCTGCATCCAAAGGTTCATTGAGCGCCGACTTAAGCGCAATATCCCCAAGCCCGACTGCAATTGCTGAGGTTGCATATAACAGCGTCGCCAGCCCTGATGCTATTGCCAGTTTGATCGACCATTGCTTGGTTATCATAGTTTTCTGCCCGTTAAGCACGATTAGTAAGCTCAGAATCTGCAGCCCTGAATTCCTTTCGATTAGCCTTTGGTTAAATTCTAGAGATTGCAGAGAAATATTCTAGTCAAAGTAACATTATTTTTGCGAATAACCCCGAAAACCCATAAAAAAGGGCTTATCACTGAATTTCCTCAGTAAAAAGCCCTTAGCGATTGATCAAAAGCCCTTGGCGGCTTATACAAAACTCATATGAAATTAGTCGATAAGAATTCTCAGCATACGACGCAAGGGTTCAGCAGCGCCCCACAGCAACTGATCACCTACGGTAAATGCAGACAGATACTGATCGCCCATATTCATCTTACGCAAGCGCCCGACAGGCACATCTAAGTCGCCGGTTACTGCGGCAGGTGTTAGATGGGCGACAGAAGATTCCTTATCGTTAGGAATAACCTTGGCCCATTGATTGGCCTCAGCCAGCATGGACTCAATCTCATCCATAGGCACATCCCTAGCCAGCTTAATGGTCAACGCCTGACTATGGCAGCGCATAGAGCCAATACGCACACACAGGCCATCCAGCGGTATTGGGTTACCTTCACGGTTAAGAATTTTGTTCGTCTCCGCCTGATTCTTCCACTCTTCACGACTCTGACCGTTTTCAAGCTGAGAGTCTATATAAGGTAGCAGACTGCCCGCTAATGGGTAACCCCAGTTATCAACGGGAAAACCATCGCTGCGCAGGGTTTCAGTGACCTGACGATCAATATCGAGAATCGCCGATGAGGGATTAGCCAACGCATCAGATACCGACCCCTTAATCACACCCATCTGATTAATAAGCTCGCGCATATTCTGGGCACCAGCACCAGATGCCGCTTGATAGGTCATAGACGAAGCCCATTCCACCAGGTTGGCATTAAATAGGCCGCCTAGACTCATTAGCATTAAACTGACGGTGCAATTGCCGCCAATAAAGTCTTTTACGCCATTTGCCAAGCCATCTTTAATCACATTCGTATTGACGGGATCGAGAACAATAATTGAGCTGTCTTCCATACGCAGCGCCGAGGCGGCATCAATCCAGTAGCCATCCCAACCTGCTTTTCGTAGCTGTGGGTACACCTCTTTGGTGTAATCGCCACCCTGACAGGTAACAATAATATCCATCTGCTGCAGCGCTTCTATATCGAAGGCACTTTGCAATAATGGTATTTCCACACCCACATCTGGGCCTGCCTGACCGGCTTGGGAGGTGGTAAAAAATATTGGCTCAATGTGGGCGAAGTCACTTTCTTCACGCATTCTGTCCATCAGCACAGATCCAACCATGCCGCGCCAACCTATAAATCCTGTTTTTTTCATGTGTCTAAACCTTTAGTAAATACTTTGATTCTTGGCATCAAAAAATTGCATATTGCCAGTGTAAATTAGACTCGAGCAATCTAAACAGCCTCCTCAAGCCATCAAGCCAGCGCCTCAATCAGATCAAAAAAACGCTCGATCTTGAAGCAAAGCCATGGAGAGCCTTTACGATCAATCAGGGCCCGCTTATGGGTGCAGTCATTTTCAGAAAAAGAGAGCACCCTGTCTGAGCGAAGCGAGTTGTGCGAACGCTGAAAATGATTGTAGCCATGGGGCCGATCGTAAAGGCTCTCCATGGCTTTGGGTGCTCCGATTCCAAAGACGCTTAGCATCCCGCGCGAAGCGCTTTGGGTACAGGGTGACAATGCAATTAGAGTGCAGCCACCACCGCATCGCCCATTTCAACAGTTCCTACTCTAGTCATTCCATCCGTATAAATATCACCAGTCCGTAATCCCTGATCCAGCACATCACTCACTGCCTTTTCAATCGCAACCGCCGCCTCAACCGCATCCAGCGAGTAACGCAACATCATCGCCACCGACAGAATAGTCGCCAATGGATTAGCCACACCCTGCCCCGCAATATCCGGTGCAGACCCATGACAGGGCTCATACATACCACCACCATCTTTATCCAGTGATGCCGAAGGCAACATACCAATCGAGCCCGTTAACATCGCCGCCGTGTCCGACAAAATATCGCCAAACATATTGCCTGTCACCACCACATCAAACTGCTTGGGCTCCTTCACCAACTGCATCGCGGCGTTATCCACATACATATGACTCAACGCCACCTCAGGGTAGTCCGCCGCCATATCACTGATAATCTCGCGCCATAGTATCGTCGCTTCCAACACATTGGACTTGTCCACCGAGCAAAGACGCTTGCCACGCACCATAGCCGCTTCGAAAGCCATCTTGCCAATACGACGAATCTCAGACTCATTGTATTTATAGGTGTTGAAGCCCTCTCGCTCGCCATTTTCTAAGGTGCGAATACCACGGGGCTCACCAAAGTAAATACCACCGACTAACTCGCGCACAATCAGAATATCCAAGCCTGAAACAAACTCAGGCTTAAGCGAAGACGCATGAGCCAACTGCGGGTACATGATTGCCGGGCGCAAATTACCAAATAGATCCAGCTCAGAGCGAATGGTCAACAGACCTTTTTCCGGGCGCAGATGACGTTCAACATCATCCCACTGCGGGCCACCTACAGCGCCAAGCAAAATAGCGTCTGAGGCACGGGCCTTATCCAATGTCTCTTCGGGACAGGGTTCGCCGACCGCATCCAGAGCTGCACCACCTAGATGGGCGTAATCAAGTTCAATGCCTAGATCGAACTGCTCGCTAACCCGCTCCAATACCTTAACCGCTTCAGTAACAATTTCTGGGCCAATATTATCCCCAGGCAATACCAATACTTTCTTACTCATTTAATCGCTCCAAATACCCACGGGTGCTGCTGAGCACGATCGGCTTCATAGGCCTTAATCGCATCGGCCTCTTGCAGAGTTAAACCAATTTCATCCAGACCTTTTAATAGGCACTCTTTGCGAAACTCATCCAGCTCAAAACTAAATACATGCCCAGAGTCGCTGGTTACCGTTTGCGCATGCAGATCAACACTCAGCTGATAACCTTCTTCGGCGTCCATCTCTTTAAATAAAATATCCACCTGCTCTTCCGTCAGAATCACCGGCAATAAACCATTTTTAAAGCAGTTATTGTAGAAAATATCTGCATAGCTCGGTGCGATTACCGCATTAAAGCCATAGTCCTCCAAGGCCCAAGGTGCGTGCTCACGACTGGAACCACAGCCAAAGTTCTTTCGTGCCAACAATATTGAGGCACCTTTGAAGCGTGTCTGGTTTAATGGGAAATCTGGATTAATGGGCCGGTTAGAGCAATCGGCGCCCGGCTGACCTTCATCCATATAACGCAACTCATCAAATAGGTTGGGACCAAAGCCACTGCGTTTAATGGACTTTAAAAACTGCTTGGGGATAATCATATCCGTATCCACATTGGCGCGATCCATAGGACCCACCAAGCCACGATGTGTGGTAAATGCTTTCATTATTCAGCACCTCCTTCAAAAGTACGAACATCAACAATATGCCCTGCCACTGCCGCTGCAGCAGCCATGGCCGGACTCATTAAATGAGTGCGCCCGCCATTGCCCTGACGACCTTCAAAATTGCGATTACTGGTCGATGCGCAGTGCTCACCCGCACCCAACTTATCGGCGTTCATGGCCAGACACATAGAGCAGCCCGGCTCACGCCAGTCCATACCCGCTTCAGTAAATATCTTATCCAGCCCCTCGGCTTCGGCCTGAGCTTTAACCATCTGTGAGCCGGGAACAATTAATACCTGCTTGACAGAACTGGCCACCTGACGGCCTTTGGCCACAGCAGCAGCCGCACGCATATCTTCAATACGGGAGTTGGTGCAAGAACCTATAAACACACGATCAACCGAAATTGACTCAATTGCCTGCCCGCCCTCAAGGCCCATATATTTAAGCGCACGTTCAAGACCTTTGCGCTTCTCTTTATTGGGCTGTTGCTCCAAAGTTGGAACCGAAGCTGTAACTGCAGAAACCATTTCCGGAGAAGTACCCCAGGTCACCTGTGGCGCAATCTCTTCGGCAACCAAAACCACCTCAGTGTCAAAAACCGCATCGGCATCAGTGGTTAAGGTTTTCCAGTAAGTTACCGCCTGGTCAAACATTTCCCCTTGGGGTACAAACTGACGGCCTGCACAGTAATCTATAGTTTTGTCATCCACAGCCACCATGCCCACACGGGCACCGGCTTCAATGGCCATATTGCACACAGTCATGCGGCCTTCGATCGACATATCGCGAAATACAGAACCAGCAAACTCAATCGCATGCTCATTGCCACCAGCAGTACCAATTTTGCCAATAATCGCCAGCACAACATCTTTGGGCGTAACACCGGCACCCAGCGTGCCATCAACAGTCACACGCATATTTTTCATCTTCTTGGCCACCAAACACTGGGTCGCCAACACATGCTCTACCTCAGAGGTACCGATACCATGGGCCAAACAGGCCAAAGCGCCATGAGTCGCTGTATGGGAATCACCACAGACTACGGTCATGCCAGGCATAGTCGCGCCCAGTTCAGGGCCCATTACATGCACAATGCCCTGACCCATTTCATTGATCTTAAATTCTTTGATGCCATAAAGATCGCAGTTATCGTCGAGTGTCTGCACCTGAATGCGCGATACCTCATCGCTCATACCAGCTACGCCGGCATCGCGCTCAGTCTTATCTGTCGATATATTATGATCGGGCGTGGCAATATTGGTATCCAGTCGCCAAGGCATGCGCCCCGCCATTCGGAGCCCCTCAAAGGCCTGAGGTGAGGTCACCTCATGGATTACATGTCGATCAATATAGATCAGCGATGAACCGTCGCTATTTTGTTTAACAAGGTGACTATCCCACAGCTTGTCGTAAAGTGTTCTTCCCGCCATAACTCTCTCCCAGAGAATTTCGATATTGCGTGCATTGTATTCCTGCTTTAAGATGAAATAAATTCATATTTAGCATAAATAGCATTCTTATTAGGAATGCAAAAAGAAAAGGTAAGAGCAATGGATAATCAAAATCTTAAAGCCTTTATCGCTGTCGCCGACTGCGAATCATTCTCCGATGCCGCCGACCAACTTTATATAACCCAGTCGGCTATAAGCAAACGCATTGCTCAGATAGAGCTACAGATTGGCAAAAAGCTTTTTGATCGGATTGCAAGACAGGTCTCTCTCACCGAAGCAGGTAAAGAGCTGCTGCCCAGAGCCCAACGCATCCTCAAAGAATATGAGGACGCATTGCAAGCCATCAATGATTTATCCGGCGAAGCCTCCGGCACATTGAGGTTGGCGATCAGCCACCATCTGGGCCTACATCGCCTCCCGCCGGTTCTTAAACAGTTTTCCCAGCAGTATCCCAATGTAACCTTGGATATTGAATTTATGGATTCAGAAAAAGCCTATGAACAGGTGTTGCATGGGGAATCAGAAGTAGCCGTGATCACCCTTGCTCTAGATAGCCATCACAATATTTATAGTAAGAAGATTTGGGATGACCCACTGCGCTTTATTTGCGCTCAGGATCATCCGTTAGCCAATCTCAAACAGCCTGAACTCAAGGACCTTGCCGAATATCCAATAATTCTCCCGGGACTCAACACCTATACTGGGCGGATTATACAGAATCTATTTCAGAGAGAAGGCATACCCTTAAAGGCGCCTATGTCCACCAACTATTTGGAAACTATTAGCACTATGGTAGAGATTGGACTGGGTTGGAGTGTATTACCAGAAACCTTGGTAAGAGACCTACATGTGATGCCATTTAAGCAGATTAGCATCGAGCGAGAGTTGGGCTACATTCACCATATGAAGCGAAGTTTATCGAATGCGGCGGTTGGATTTTTGAACCTAATGGATAAAGCAGCCTAGGCGCAATCTCTGACTATGCTAACTCTAGAATTTATTCAAAGGGCCTAAATCGGCGTTAAGCCCGAATCCACATCGGCATTCTGACCACGATTGCGCAAGTAGTGATCCATCAACGTTATCGCCAGCATTGCTTCAGCGATGGGCACCGCACGAATACCCACACAGGGATCATGACGACCCGTAGTAATAACTTCCGCTGATTCACCAGAGGTATTAATAGACTGCCCTGGAATACGCAGGCTTGAGGTTGGTTTGAGTGCTATATTCGCCACTATATCCTGGCCTGAAGAAATACCGCCCAACACGCCACCGGAGTTATTTGAGGTAAACCCCTCCGGCGTCAGTTCATCGCGATGTTCGCTGCCCTTTTGCGCCACTGACGCAAAACCAGCACCGATCTCAACGCCTTTAACTGCATTTATACCCATCAAACCATGGGCTATCTCTGCATCTAAGCGATCAAAAACAGGCTCCCCAAGGCCTACTGGCATATTTTTCGCCACAACAGTAACCTGCGCACCAATGGAATTACCCTCTTTAGTCAGGGCCTGCATATAGGTTTCTAGCTCAGCGACCTTGTCCGGATCCGGAAAGAAAAACGGGTTCTGCTCTATTTGGCTCTGCTCAAAACGCTCGGCCACTATGGGTCCCAGTTGGGAGACATAGCCATAGATTTCAACGCCCAAACGCTCTTTTAAATACTTCTTGGCGATGGCACCAGCGGCCACACGCATGGCTGTCTCACGGGCTGAACTGCGCCCACCACCGCGATAGTCACGCTCGCCATACTTTTGATGATAGGTATAATCTGCATGAGAAGGTCTGAATAAATCTTTGATTTTGCTATAGTCTTTAGACTTTTGATCTTTATTTTCTATCATCATTCCAATCGCAGCACCGGTCGTTCGGCCTTCGAATACACCAGATAGAATCTTTACCTCATCGTCTTCACGACGCTGGGTGGTATAGCGCGACTGGCCCGGTTTACGCCGATCTAAATCTGGCTGCAAATCGGCGGCGCTGATTCCCAGACCTGGAGGACAGCCATCTACAATACAGCCAATCGCCAGACCATGACTCTCGCCAAAGCTGGTTACAGTAAATAGTTTTCCTATTGAGTTTCCGGACATAGTGCGTCTGTGCCTTGTTTAATTCACGGTAATAATGACGATTATACGTAACTTATTGAAAAGATTCGCGGTGTTCCAGCAGTTGATCTCGAGTTAGTACAAATACCCCTGCATCGCCCTCAGTAAACTCCAGCCAGACAAAGGGCACATTGGGAAAGGCATGCTCTAGTGCTACCCATGAGTTACCCACTTCAACCACTAGTACGCCGCTGGCACTTAAATACTCAGTGGCCTGTTGCAGTAGGCGCCGGGTAAAGTCCAAACCATCGTCGCCTGAGGCTAGTGCCAGCTTTGGTTCATGCTGGTATTCCTGCGGCATACTGGCCAGATCCTCGGCATCCACATAGGGTGGATTGCTCACAATCAGATCAAATACTTGATCTGACTCCAAACCTGCAAATAGGTCTGACTCAGCCGTGATGACCCGATCATTAAGATCATGCCCTGCAATATTCATAGCTGCTACGGCCAGCGCATCTGCTGAAATATCACTCAGCACCACCTGTGCCTCAGCAAAGGCGTAGGCACAGGCTATTCCTATACAGCCGCCGCCAGTGCAGAGATCCAGTATCTGCTCGGGCTCTCTTTCACACCAGGGTTCAAAGCCATTCATAATAAGTTCGGCTATCGGCGAGCGTGGAATAAGGACTCGTTCATCAACGATAAAAGGTAGCCCGCAGAACCAAGCCTGCCCAGTTAGATAAGGTGCAGGTATGCGCTCGCTGATACGACGCTCAAATAGCGCTTTAATACTGGCTTGTTGCTCTGCCGTCAGCACCTGATCCAACACTGAGCGATCTGCATTGGGCGGCAATTGCAGCGCAAATGAAAGCAGATAAACGGCTTCATCCCAAGCATTGGTCGTGCCATGGCCAAAGTAAATGCCCTGACTTTCAAACAGCGTTTGACCATATTCAAGCATTGCAGAAACTGTGGGGGTTTGTGTTTGTGTCATAGTACCTCCAAGGGAGCGGTATTTTACCCTTGAAACTAGTAATGGTCTTTAGTTTGTTACAAAATGTCGGCTTGAAAATTACACTTATATGAATAATGGAAACCAATATATGAAGGACTCGTTTTTAAAAATTATCCAAAGCACTGGCGAAGACGTTACACGCCCAGGCTTGTTAGATACACCACAGCGAGCAGCTAAGGCTTTTTCCTATCTGACCAGTGGTTATGACATGGATCTGGATACCGTGATTAACAATGCCCTATTCCCCTCTGACTCTGAAGAGATGGTGATCGTTAAGGACATTGAGCTCTATTCATTGTGCGAACATCACCTGCTGCCCTTTATCGGCAAATGCCATGTAGCCTATATTCCTAGCGGCAAGGTGCTGGGATTATCCAAGGTCGCGCGGGTGGTTGATATGTTCTCACGCCGCCTGCAAATTCAGGAAGCGCTGGCCCAGCAGATTGCCTCTACGATCCAGCAAGTCACCGACGCACGCGGTGTAGGCGTTATTATCGAAGCCAAGCATATGTGTATGATGATGCGAGGTGTTGAAAAGCAAAACTCAAGCATGAAGACCTCATCAATGCTCGGGCAGTTTAGAACAAACCAGGCTACTCGCACTGAGTTCTTGACGCTGTTAAGTTAATAGCTAATAGCTGTTTTAAAAAAACGCTCGGCACTGCTTTCAGTGCCGGCGCATACTGAGCAGCAAGCATGACTGTCATTGAACTTACCACCAAGACAAACCACGCATGACTCAGGACTAAACTGAGCCTCCTTTTAATGCTAAATATGCCATCTCTGATTAGACTGCTGTCTATTAGACTGAGCGCCCTGCTGCACCGGTCTTCGACCTAGCTTAAGCCATAATCCGCAGAGCGAGATAGGGCACCAGATTAAAGACAATAATCAAGATTTTGTAATTGCCAAGGTATTCAAAATACATCTTAGGTAAGCTGGCCGGATCCAGTTGAAATAACCTGCTATGCAAACTAGCGGCAAAGCTTTTTGTCAACGTCGTCATCAGTGTTGAGAATAGAAGAATGCCTATATTAATAGTCGTACACCAACCGAGAAAGATCGTTAACTCATGGAGGGATATCATCATACTTACCTTGTAATGAAAGGCTGGAAACCCAACAATACCACGGCTTTTCATTACCTGCATTAAGAAGTAGCTCTTTAACTGCGCTTAATCAAGCGGCTAGATGTAACCTCTTAACCGAAAAAACCTTTAGTCTAAAAAGTCTTTAGCCAAAAACGCTCTGCACTTTCTCAGCCACGGTCTGGGCCGCTTCTTCTAGATGAAGATGGTGGGAGCCCGGTACCCTGTGAATCTGCATCTGCGGAATCCAACTAAACACCTCAGTTTGCTGGCGGTCTGGCTTAAACTGGCTGTTTTCTGCCTGTATAAGCAACACCTGCGCACTAATTGCAGTAAAGAAACTCTGCAAATGATCCTTACTAAGTTTGACATGGGATGCCGCTTTTAGACGTTGGTCATTGCGCCAGAAAAAGCCCTGCTCTGTTTCAACCACACCGCGCTCTGCTAATGTAACGGCCGCCTCATACTGTAGGGGTAAAAATCCATTAATTCGCCCGCGCACAGCGCTCTCATAGTCTCGAAACAGGGTCGGCGAGCTACTGCCATAACGGCGGTATTCATGCAGAGCCTTAGCCAGATGTTGAGCTGTACCCTGCGCGTCTGCTGGCATAGGTATAAACCCATCAATTAGTGCTGCATGGCTAATGCGCTCTGGATAAGTACCGGCAACCAAACCAGAGATAACAGCCCCGCGAGAATGGCCCAGTAGAGCAAAACGCTCCCAACCCATAGCATCGGCAACGGCCATAATATCGCTGATATCATGCCAAATCTCATAGCCGGAATCAGCCGAACGAAAGTCGCTGCGGCCATGGCCAGCAAGGTCCAGAGCTATCACATGGAGGTTCTCCATATGAGGCAGCATACGGTCAAAGGTATTGGCGTTATCCAGCCAGCCATGCAGCGCAATAACAGGTAAGGACCCTGATCTACCCCATTCTTTGGCGGCAAATGTTAGGCCTCTATTTTCAAAGCTACGCTCTCTCACAAACTCAATTGGCATAATGTATCCAGTTCAATAGTGCGTTTCCCTGTGCGGGAAAATCCATAGAGAGCGAAGCGAGGTTCGCGGTGCCCATACGGGTACCTGTTTCTCCGGTTAAATAATCGACTAACAGACCTACCAGCGGCATATGGGTAACCATTAATAACGCCTCGGCGTTGGTCCGTTGCAAAAATCCCTCTATGGCACGCAAGTCACCCTGCGGCGTTAGATCGTCTAACCAATCAATTGTGTGTTGTAAATTTACTGCTCGAGTAAAAATATCTGTGGCTTCGGCCGCCCTTTTATAAGGACTGCTGACTATCTGCTCTATTGCCTCACATTCAACCCGGTGACTGTGTGCAACAGACTGCACCTGCTGTCGGCCATAGACCGACAGCTGACGATACTGATCTGGGTAACCATCAACAGCATCACCATGGCGTAATAAATAGAGCTGCACCTCCGCAAAGGCCCGCTAGCTGCCTTTTTGCTGCTGCTCCTCGTCTAACTGTTCACTATCTTCACTGGCCGTGAAAGAAGGTACATCGTCATCTTCTTCGGCTTCAACAAACTCGCCGTCTTCAACCTCTTCAGCTGTGCGTACCGAATAACCTTCGGCCTGGTCAACCTCTGGCCATTCATCGAATGGAAAAGGCTTGCTCTCAGTGTTAAAGGTTAAAAACATGACCGTTTGATAAATCCACTTACCCAGCCCCTGACCAAGATTGCGCAGGTTTTCATTGTCATGACCCGCCAGGAGCACCAGTAAAAACTGCACTATTACCACAAGAGTTACTACCAGGCGCGCCGCCATTAGCAGCAGGCTAAACAGCACCATATAAGCCAAGCGAGTCCAGGTATTGGTATTGCTTAAAGACATTTTTTTATCCGTCATTGGGTTTCACCATAAATTCTACATCAGTGTTTTGTTCTGCAAGCATCATGCTACTAAGAGACTCTTTGATCGGTCGCTGTTCAAATAATGTTGCGTAAAGAGCAGAGGCCAGCGGCATATAAATACCTAATAAGTCGGCCTTCTCCTTTACTAGTCTAGTCGTATTTACGCCCTCAGCGACTTGGCCTACCTCTTTAATCGCTTGCTCAAGGCTTTTACCCTGACCGATAGCCAACCCTACGCGGTAATTGCGGCTTAGCGGCGACGTGCAGGTAACATATAAATCACCAACACCACTGAGACCTAGAAAAGTCATGGGATTGGCGCCTAGATGCACAGCAAATCGACTCATCTCAGCTAGACTGCGTGTTAGCACCACACTCTTAGTATTTTGACCCGCCGCCATAGCCGCGGCGATGCCAGAGACAATGGCATAGATATTTTTTAATGCGCCCGCCAGCTCAACGCCATAGCGATCATGATTGGCATAGACACGGAAATACTTAGAGGCCAGTAATGTCTGCACGCGCTGACAGAGATCATCGTTATCGCTGGCAACCACAGTGGCTGTAATCTCGAACTGAGCAATTTCTTTAGCCAAATTAGGGCCGCTGATCACACCCACCGGACAGTGGCTAATCTCTTGTTCAAGAACCTGACTCGGCAGCATAAAACTTTCGGCCTCGATACCTTTGGCCATGCTGACAACAACCGTGCCCGCTGCCAAAAATGGGCTCACCATCTTAGCAACGGCGCGAAATGCCGAGCTGGGTACTGCAAAAAATATGGTGTCACAGTCAGCAACCGCCTGTTCCAGGTCGGTACTGATAGCTAGATCTGCATGCAGCTTATAGCCTGGCAAATAGGCCGCGTTCTCACCAGTATCACGAATCTGCTGGGCAGCGGTTTCACTGCGTAACCACAGTGTCACACTATGATTATTCGCCGCGATCATATTAGCGATAGCAGTACCAAAACTGCCGCCACCTAATACCGCTACTCTATGACTTGTATTGTTTTCCAAGATTGGCCCTAAAAAGAGAATCCGATTATGGCTGCATTATAGGTTTTGCTCTGCATACTGTCAGCCGCCAAAACCAAAAAAGCGCCCCGATGGAGCGCTTTTTTGATCATACAAGCTATTTTAAGCCATAGCTTAGCAAACAACCTAGCCAAACATCAGGCGATTGAGCTCCTGCACAAACTCGGCTGGATTTTCCAGCGGTCGACCTGCAGACAGAGCCGCTTGGTCAAATAACACTCTAGCCAGTCGCTTAGCGCCCTCTTCATCAGTTTCAGCATCGAGCTTGCTGACCAATGGATGCTCCATATTAATTTCAAGAATTGGCTTGGCTTCAGGCACGGCCTGACCGGCAGCGGCCATAATCTTGCGCATCTGCTCGCCCATATCATTATCACCAACGACCAAACAGGCTGGCGAGCTGGTCAATCTAGTGGTGCTGCGCACCTCTTCGACCTTTTCATCAAGCAAGATTTTGATACGGGCTAATAGTTCGCCGTGCTCGGCATTCTCTGACTTGTCATCGCTATCTTTGCTCTCAGACTTGGGTTCCTCACCAGTAATCTTGCTCAGATCCAGCTCACCACGAGCAACATCCTGGAATGACTTGCCATCAAACTCTGACAGATAACCCATCATCCATTCATCAATACGATCCGACATCAGCAGCACTTCAATACCGTGCTTGCGAAATACTTCAAGGTAAGGACTGTTGGCGATCACTGAATGACTGTCGCCAGTCACATAGTAAATTTTATCTTGGCCTTCTTTCATGCGCTCAATGTAACCAGTCAGGCTAACTGTGGGCTCTGCGCCTTCGCTGGTAGAGCTAGCGAAGCGGAACAGTTTGGCAATTTTCTCGCGATTGCTGTGATCTTCACTGGGGCCCTCTTTGAGTACCGCACCAAACTGAGTCCAGAATTTACTGTACTTCTCAGGCTCTTTGGTTGCCATTTTGCCCAACATATCCAACACACGTTTGGTTAACGCGGCACGGATGCTGTCCACCATCGGGGTTTTTTGCAAAATTTCTCGGGACACATTGAGGGGTAAGTCAGTGCTGTCCAAAACGCCTTTTACAAAGCGCAGATACATCGGCATAAACTGTTCAGCGTCATCCATAATAAAGGTGCGTTTGATATACAGCTTGATACCGCGCGAAGCCTCACGCTGATAGAGATCCATCGGCGCCATGCTCGGAATATACAGCAGGCTGGTGTACTCGTGTTTGCCTTCTACACGATTGTGACTCCAGTCCAGTGGCTCGGCAAAGTCACTGGAAACATGGCGGTAAAATTCTTGGTATTCCTCATCGCTGACCTCGCTTCTAGAACGAGTCCAAAGCGCTTTGGCATCGTTAACCGCTTCCCACTGAGGAACCACTTCAGCCTGTTCTTCCTCCTCCACGCCTTCTTCTGCAGGCATTGCTGGCGGCTCTTGCTGCAGCATCTGCACGGGAATGGCTATATGGTCCGAGTACTTTTTAACAATGCTGCGCAAACGCCAGTCATTGCCAAATTCTTGCTCTTCGGTCTTAAGGTGCAATGTGATCGACGTGCCGCGTTCGGCGCGCTCGATATTTTCCAGCTGATAATCGGCTTCGCCTTCACAGCTCCAGCGCACGGCTTCTGAGGTCTTGGCGCCTGCGCGGCGAGTCTCTACCACCACCTTGTCGGCAACAATAAACGAAGAGTAAAACCCAACACCAAACTGGCCAATCAGCTGTGAGTCCTGTTTTTGGTCACCGGTTAGGTTCTTCAGAAATTCAGCGGTGCCAGACTTGGCGATAGTGCCTAGATTGGTAATCACCTCATCCCGCGACATACCAATACCGTTATCGGAGATAACAATGGTCTTAGCCTCTTGATCAACGGCGATACGAATAGCCAGATCGCCGTCATCCTCGTAGAGGGCAGCATTTTCTAAAGCTTCAACACGCAGCTTATCTGTGGCGTCCGAGGCATTAGAAATTAGCTCACGTAAAAAAATCTCTTTATTGGAGTAAAGAGAGTGAATCATTAGATGCAGTAATTGCTTGGCTTCTGTTTGGAAACCTAATGTTTCGGCCTTTCCTTTTACGCTGCTTTTTCCTTTAGAACTGGCTTTGGCTGTCATTTCCGTTATTTCTCCTAATTGGTATTTATAGTCATGCATTAAATTGAGCTGATTTCCAAGATGGGGGCAGAGAAATAGATTTCAACCTCTAGGAGCTGATTCTTAGGTGATCAGAAAATGGCATCTTGCGGTGGCAATAGGTGTGTCTGGACTGTCTTGCCAGGCGGTGACAGAGACATTGACCAACTTGCGGCCCTGACGCAGCACAGTGCAGTTGGCGTAGATGGTTTTAAAGCGACCAGGACGCAGATAGTCGAGCGAGAAGTCGACCACCTTGGGTACCTCGTTTACATCCAATGTATAGAGAATTTCGATAGCCGCAGACAGCTCAAGAAAACCGCCGATAACCCCGCCGTGAATCGCCGGCAATGAGGGGTTGCCAATATTTGATGGGCGCCTATCCAGCCAGTACAGTACCTCAGCGCCCTCAACCTTTGCCTCGGCACCAATAAAGCTGCTGTAGGGAATCAAATCCAAAATCTGCTGTGGACTAGATTCTGCACGCGCCTTAACTAGACCCTCTTGCAATAATTTTAGCGCATCGCTCATTTATTGGCCTCCTGCTCAAAGGCTTTATCACCTTTAATCAGACGGTTAAAACGCCGACGAATAATATTGGTCAGCGAAATACGTGGTGTCTCCACCTTCATAAAGGTAGCCACACAATGAGCAATAGGGTTTTCGGGATCGTCCTGCCAAGCAGAGCCACGACAGAACATCACATTGGAGGTATCGCGATAGACCTTGGCCGCCACATAGATAGGCTTATGAGGCTGAGCTGGGTGCATATAGTCGAGACGCAAATCCATGGTCGGTGTAACAGCAGCACTGGTCAGCATGGTGATTGCAGCACAGCCACAGCAGGTGTCGAGCAGGCTCACAATAACGCCGCCATGCACTACCCCAGTCACCGGATTACCGATCACTTCTTCTTTGTAGGGAAACGTCATCTCAACTTCGCCGCGCCCTACTTTGGTCAATTGAAAACCCAGTGCCGCGCCATGGCCTGTTCGCTCCATAGCAATCTTAAGCATAGGTTTAAATCTGTCTCTTATACACATCTGACGCTGCCGACGATATGCAGTGTG
>OJDG01000028.1_pt1 | contig 28004 bp, 20 predicted proteins | sample 1592411 | NCBI WGS metagenome assembly OJDG01 (sample SAMN05416759, study PRJEB24817) | seawater metagenome | isolation source: Sea water | place: Canada:Atlantic | collected 2013-07 | reverse complement strand
ACGAGATGTAGAGAGGTCTCGTGGGCTCGGAGATGTGTATAAGAGACAGGCAGAGTAACGGTTACTTTTGGACGCCGAGAGGTGACAGGGTTAATTATCGAGCGGACTGATCAGACTGAATTCGAGCTGGCTAAACTCAAGCCCATCAACGCATTAATTGATTCAGAACCCCTATTGCCACCCTCTTTATTTAAGCTATTTATCTGGGCGGCCAGATATTACCAGCACCCTATTGGCGACGCGCTGTTTAGTACCTTGCCGATCCTCTTGCGCAAAGGTGAACTGCCACCACCACAGGGTCAGCGCTGTTGGCAGCTCAGCAGCTTGGGCAAAGGGCTGGGACCAGATTCGCTCAAGCAAGCCCGCAAGCAGCGTGCAGTGATAGACCTGTTGCGAACAGAGGGAACTGTTAGCGATGAGCGCATAGTTGAATCCTTCTCGCGGGCGATTCTCAGTCAGCTGGAACAGAAATCACTGATAGAACCAATAGTTCGGGATATTCCTAAAACTCCATTGGAGACCTTGCTCAAGCAGGACAGTCTCGCGCTGTATCCATCACAGCAGCAGGCACTGGACGCCATCGATCACCACAGCTTTAACTGCTCGCTACTTGACGGTATCACTGGCAGTGGTAAAACTGAGGTCTACCTGCAATCTATCGAAAAAGCACTGCGCTATGAGCGCCAGGCGCTGGTTCTCATTCCCGAGATAAGCCTGACGCCGCAGACTGAGAAACGCTTTCGCGATCGCTTTAACGTACCCATAGTGACGCTGCACTCAGGCCTCAGCGACAAGCAGCGTTTACAGGCTTGGATGCTGGCCCGTGCCGGCACCGCCAAAATCATTCTGGGGACCCGCTCGGCCATATTCACACCGCTGCAAGCTCCGGGCCTGATTATTCTCGATGAAGAGCACGACCAGTCTTATAAACAGCAAGAGGGCTTTAGATATTCGGCTCGAGATCTGGCAGTCATTCGCGCCCAGCAAGAAAATATCCCAATTATCCTGGGCTCGGCGACACCCTCTTTGGAGTCATTAAATAATTGCCGTGTCGGTCGCTATCAGCATCTGGTACTCAGCACTCGTGCAGGCAATGCAGTGCAGCCAGACTGGAAAATTATAGATCTCAAAACCGAGCGCACAGACTCGGGGATCGCCGCCACGACATTAGCAGCTATTGGCGACACCCTTAACAATAATCATCAGGTGCTGGTATTTCTTAACCGCCGTGGTTTTGCCCCAGCCATGCTCTGCCATCAATGTGGTTGGACGGCGGAATGTCATAGCTGTGATTCACGCCTCACCGTGCACCGTGCTCGCGGCCGACTTATTTGCCACCACTGCGATTATCAACAGCGCACACCTCAGCAGTGCCCCAGCTGCCAGAGCCATCAACTGGTTGCCGCAGGAGAAGGTACCGAACGCAGTGAAGCATATTTGCAGCGCTGCTTTCCCCAGACTAAGGTCTTGCGTGTCGATCGTGATAGCACGCGCAAGAAGGGGACTATGCAAGAAGTGTTTGACACGGCGGACAGCGGACAGCCCTGCATTTTAATTGGCACCCAGATGTTGGCCAAAGGTCATCATTTTGAGAATGTCACTCTAGTTGCTGTACTGGATGCAGACAGTGGCCTATTTAGCCCTGACTTTCGCAGCCATGAACGTATGGGGCAACTACTCACCCAAGTGGCTGGCCGCAGTGGCCGCGGCGATATGCCTGGCCGTGTCTTTGTGCAGACCCATCAGCCAGACCATCCGCTACTCGAACTACTTATAACCCGTGGCTATGGTCATTTTGCAGAACAGCTAATGCCCCAGCGACAGCTTACCCAGCTGCCACCCTTTCGGCATATGGCGGTCATTCGTGCAGAATCAAATCGTGCCGACGAAGCTGAAGCCTTTTTACATCTCGCCCGAAAAATTGCCCAGAGCCTTGTGCCAGCAACCCCACAACTTAGCTATTTAGGACCGCTGCCAGCCATTATGGAAAAACGCGCAGGACGCTTTAGATATCTGCTGCAGGTCGAGTCCGATCAGCGCGCCACCTTGCAACCGCTGCTATCTGCCGTGGCCCTTGAGCTAGAAAACCACAAAGATTCCAGACGAGTGCGCTGGTCAATTGATGTAGACCCACAAGAGCTTTGAAGTCGAGCCGTGAAATAAACAAACAAAACCTTTAGCTAGCTGATTCATTGGCCTACAATTCGGATTCTGATCAGGACTATGTTTTATGGCGCGAGACTACGCAAAGAAATCCGCAACCCGCTATCCCAAGAAGAAAGCTGTCGGGCTGAAATCATCTCGACCTGCATTTGCTTCGGGCTTGATTATTGGCGCGCTGTGTATGTACTTTATACCTATTCTGCTTGAACCAAACCCCACTGATTCCAAGACCTCGCTTAAATCTGCTGAAGACTCTAAATTATCGGCACTCAAATTCGATTTTTACACATTGCTAAAAGATTCAGAAATTATTGTTCCTGATAGTGGTCAGCTTGAGAACAGTAAAAGTCAGGTGGAAGAAAAGTACTCTTACGTACTTCAGGCTGGCTCGTTTAGAAACCCACGGGATGCCGAGAATCTCAAGGTGCAGTTACTACTGCTTAACCTGTCTGCTGAGATCGAAACCTTTAGCTTGGATACAGGAACCGTGCATCGTATTCTGGTCGGTCCATTTGCCAATACCTCAAAAATGGCCTCCGCGCGCGCCAAACTGGCTGAGAATAAAATCAATAGCTTGGTGCTAAAGAGAAAGCTTTAGGCATTAGAGGTAGGCGTCATATTCCAGTAGAGTCACGCGGCTATCAAATTCTTGCTTTTCTTTTCGTTTACACAGTGCAAATGTCTTCTGCAGCTCAGCGCCAAGATAGTCGCGAATAAAATCTGACTGCTCAAAAACCGCCAAGGCGTCCTGCCAAAAATGTGGTAACACGGCTTCAACATCACCCGCATCACCAACTACAGCGTCTGGTGCAGCGAGTTTTTGCTCAATCCCATACAGCGCGCCAGCCAACATTGCAGCCACTGTGAGATACACATTGGCATCAGCTCCCGCAACTCGATGTTCAACTCTTATGGCGCGATGGTCACCACCGGGAATACGAATCGCAGTAGTACGATTTTCATAGCCCCAGTTCGGTGCCAATGGGGCATAACAACCGGGCACCATACGTCGGTAGGAATTAATATTAGGCGCAAAAATGGCCATGCTATCGGTCATTGTTGCCAAGCAGCCAGCCACTGCATGACGCAATAGCGGTGAGCCAGCATCAGTGCCATTATCAAATACATTTTCGCCATTATCGTCGATCAAACTAAAATGAATATGCATGCCATTGCCCACTTGCTCGGCAAAGGGTTTGGCCATAAATGAGGCGACTTTGTTATGACTACGGGCGACATTACGAATAGCCCGCTTGAGCATACTGCCCTGATCGCAGGCGCGCATAGCACTGTCTTGATGATAGAGATTGATCTCATACTGAGATGGACCAAATTCACTAATCAACGTGTCGACAGGCAGGTGTTGAATTTTTGCAGCTTCGGAAATAGCATCCATTAAGGGTGCCATCTCACGCATGGTATCCATACCATAGGTTTGACCGCCCAATGCGGGGCTGCCATCCTGTGCGCGCTGGCTGTGCCGAGGTTGACCAAATTTATCGAGATCCAATTCAAATAGATGAAATTCCATTTCACTGGCCACGACGGGTCGCAATCCCAGCTTCGCATAACGATCCAATACAGTTTGCAGCACTACCCTTGGGTCACCGGCATAGGGCTGGTCTCCACCGAAGCTGCCCATTGACACAATAACCTGAGCAGTAGGCTTGTCCGCCCAAGGTACTCGCGCCAGAGTTTCAGGATGCGCAGTACAAACGCCATCCGCATCGCCACTCTCCTGTACCAGTTCATCGAGATCGCGACCCCAAGCATCTAGAGAGCAGGTGCTTTGCGGCATCTTATAGCCACCTTCAAAAACCTTTGCTATCTGCTCACGTGGTAGCCATTTGCCACGATGGATACCATTGAGGTCATGCAGAATTATTTCGAATATTTCAATATCCGGGTTATCTTGTAAAAATTGATCCAGTATTTGACGTTGTGCCATCGACTATCTTCTCTAAGTAATCTCAGTTGCAAGTATAATTTTTTTGAACCGTAACAAAAAGTCAGGATAAAATTAGCTACCCCTGAAGGGTATTAGTGGCCGCCTAGTCTATTAAGAGATCGCCAAGTGCATCTCTAAGCGGCTGCAAATCTTTTTCAAAATGTTGCCAGTAGGCCACGGCAGACTTATAAATTGGCTGGCGTACCTGCTCTGAACTGGCGGTGTTTACCGCCCGTTCAGTTTCATGGAACCGCAAACACTGCTCCTCCATGGGCAGACCACAGTAACCCAATAATTCAGCTACCGTCTGCTCAAGATTATCGACCACCTGCTCATAGTTAACCGAGTGGATCTTACCTGGAAATACTAGCTGCCAATGTTTCATTAAACGGATGTAATCACGATAGTAGCGACCCAAATCATCTAAATCATAGGTAAAGTACTGTCCTTCAGCCCATAGCTGTTTGAAGCAACCAAAGCAATTATCCATCGGATGACGCACTGTGTTGATAATTTTTGCATTGGGTATAGCTAGTAAAATCAGTCCCACATAAAGAAAGTTATTGGGCAGTTTATCGATAAAAAATGGCGCCTCAGTCTGTCGATGACGCTGCGCCTGACCCATAAACTGCTCGCCCATCTGCAGCCAGTCTTGCTGTTTAAATTCACTGAGGCCCAGCGGGTAAGACTGGCTGGCCATAGCATTTGGCGGCCTATTGATACGCTGGGCAAGCCAGGGAATATAAGGCAGTTCTCTAGTGCCTTCGACCTGCGAATGGGAAGCGAGAATCTGTTCCTGCAGAGTAGACCCGGAGCGCGGCAGACCGAGAATAAAGATAGCCGCATCATCCTCTATACCTACAGCCTTATTTTTCTTTACAAAGTCAGCGTTAAAAATTTTAATAATGTCGTCGACCTGCTGGGTAAACTTATCCGCGCTCCAATCGACCAATTTTTTCTTGACCAGATTTCCTGCCGCATAGGCAGCAAAGGCACTGTGCCAATCACTGCGATGTTCATAGGCTTTGCCCAGCGCATAGTTAAAATGCACCGTCTGCTGATCAGACAGCTCCCCGGCTTCAAGTACGGCGCACATTTTTTGAACCTCATCATCACTGAATCTATAAGTCTTTAGATTCGACAGTGACCATGCCGCCTCGCCATACTTGGGGTCTAAATGCATACAGCGCTGGTAGGTATCTATGGCCTCTTGCTGTTGGCCAAACGTTTTTAATACCGTGGCCTTTTGTGATAGCGCGGGCACATAGTCAGGACTCTGCCGCAGCACCAAATCGTACTGTTCCAGAGCCTCGGGAAAACGATTGTCTTTACTGAAAATACTGCCCAATAACATGCGCCCTTCCGTTTTATCCGGGTCAATACGCAGTGCCTGTTGTGCGGCCTCTTCGGCCTCTGCAACCTGATCTTGGCGCGACAGTGCTGTGGCTAATTTAAGCCACCACTTTGGTCGCTCCGGTATTTTGCGGGTCAATGATCGCGCCAGCTCTTCGGCCCAGCGCGCGCGGCCACTCTCTAGAGCCCGTTCGATCAAAAACTCTTTGGCACCAACATTATCTGGATCTTGCTTTAATACTGCTCGGCACTGACTTTCAGCTCCCGCAACATCGCCAGCCACGGCCATGCGGTAGGCTTCATGAACCTTTTCTTTAAGAGCGGCGCGCTGCTGATTAATGGTATCTAATGCCTTAGATTGCTCGGCCTTACCCAACTCTCTAAGAACCAATGCCAGTAACTTACTCGGGCCTTTTAATTTACTATCAAGCACCAGAGCTTGACGCAGAGAGGCTTCAGCTGCCTCATAGGTTTTAAGTGCATACTGGACCTTGCCGAGGTCAGCCCAAGCATGAGCAAAATCGGCAGCTATAGCTATGACGGCCTTGAAACCTTGCTCCGCTTTAGGTAAATCCCCACGACGCTCCCACACCTGGGCACGCAATCGCAAGGCATTAACGTCATGAGCGTTAATAGCCAGCAACCGGTCACAGGCCTGTTCACAAGAATCAAGATTACCTTCTCGAAGTGCCGTGAGTGCCTGAAAAAATCGCTCTCTAGGATCCATAATATTGGCCAGTAAGTTTCTTACAGTCTACAAAAAAAGAGCCGGTTATCGAAACAAAAACCGGCTCTTTTAGTGACTTCTCAATACTATTTTTTAGTGCATATTAACTCAGAACTTAAATCCAATATCTACACCCATACGGCGGGGTTCAGAGAAACCAAAGTAATGAGGCGCAATATTCGAATCGGCACCAGCAACTCCCTTGTAGTGGAATTCATCAGTAATATTGTTAACCCACAGGGTGACAGACCAGTCCTCCGCGCTATCATAGCCAATACGCAGGTTATTAGTCGTAAAGCCATCGGCCATCAATGGATTTAAATCAAACTGACCAAAGCCAACACTCTCGTCCTGATGGAACGTTTCCCAGGTAACAGCCAAGTCGCCATTTTTCATAGGAACAGTATAGGTTGCTACCATGGCAGCACTAAATTCAACTGTGCCTGGAATCTGGGCGCCGAGACAGTCGGCAGGTTCACAGAAGCCTTCAGCAGGTTTGGTCAATTCAGTGTCAGCCCAGGATAGCCCCAGATAAATATCCAGATTATCACTCGGCAAAAGGCGCATATCTAACTCAACACCATTACCCTCAGCATCACCTACATTGGCCACACTATAACGGGAACCAATGTAATAACCAGACTGCATGCCATCAAATTGGTATTGATAGATGCTGGCATTAAGCTGCATCTGACCATCCCAAAACTGACCCTTTAAACCCAGTTCAATATTGGTAACCTCTTCTTTTTCGAAACTTTCTGGCGAACCGCCCAATTCAACGGCATCTTCACCATCGAGACTATCAACATCGACACTGTCCGGGAACATTACAAATAGAGTATTAAAGCCACCGGCCTTGTAGCCGGTCGAATAATTGATATAGGTCGAGACCTCATCAGACAGCTGGTAACTTACGGCTGTACGCACTGACGTGTTGGTCCAGCTATCGCTGCCGCGAATAAAGTCAGAGGAGAAGAATGGGAATGAATAGAAGAAATAGTTGCGATCTTCGCCGCCAAACTTCTGTCCAAAGTCACGATTATCTTCGGTGTAACGAGCACCAACACTGACATCAAGCTTTTCCGAAACATGGAAAGTCGCGTCGCCATAAACGCCCCAGCCATCATATTCTGCGTCGATATCAACACTGTCGTTACGCGTGCCTACACCTGGATCTGTGTAAGAGGCATCGTCATAGTTATAGTAGTAATAAGAAGTACAGTCAGTGACTTCGCTCTCGACATAATCTGGGTCGCCATCGTAATCAACACTATAGGCAACCGCCAACGTCTGACACATAACATCTTCGTCATAGGTCTGGTTAAAGCGTGTTTCAATTTCTTCTTGATACATGGAGGCACCGACAAACCAGCTAACTGCATCGGTGTCTTTATTTAAACGAAATTCTTGGCTGAAATACTTTTGCTCTTGAATCTGGCTGTAGTTAAAGATAAAACGATCTTCACCGTCAAAGTCTTCCTTGTAGTAATAGTTGTGTCCACGTATACCGGTGATAGAGGTCAGACTGTAATCATTACCCAGATCTACCTCAACATTGAGTGTTGCGCCCCAGACTTCACCTTCATCAATAAGATCGTCACTATTTACATCGGAGCTAATCTCATTACGTGCTGCATCTGTGCTGTAAAAAGAGATACCAGTCTTATCGGGGTCGTATACCTGATAGAGCGTTGGCGGGCCTTGACGATCTTCGTATTCAAGCATCAATGTGCCAGACACCATGTCACTCTCATAGGCCAGCGTGTAGCGCGCTGCAGTGTTTTCAATGGCACCAGCCATCTTGCCATCATTGATATTTTTAACCCAGCCATCTTTTTGCTGATGGTAGATCGCCATACGGCTGCTTAAATTATCATTGATCGGCATATTCATCACGCCAGTAAATTCAGCATAGCCATCTTCACCGAGACCTAGGTCGATAGAGCCTGACTGCTCATCGGTCGGCTTGGCAGTGGTCACCGCAATTGCGCCTGCAGACGCATTGCGACCAAACAATGTACCCTGAGGGCCTTTGACTACTTCAACCATTTCCAGATCAAAGAAACTTGATAGCGCACCACCGGTGCGGCCCAGATAAATACCGTCTTGATAGACACCAATTGAGGGTTCGGCACCGACACCAAAATCATTGGTACTAATACCGCGCACATTCATTGAATCAAGAAATGAATCATCTGTGTCGCCAGAGACACCTGGCGTTAAAAGTGCTACAGCTTTGGCATCAGAGATCTGTGCCTTTTCCATAAAACTGCCGGTAAAGGCCGAAACACTGATTGGAACATCCTGCAATGACTGCTCACGCTTTTGCGTGGTAACAATGATTTCTTCGATCTGTGCTGCACTGAGCTGGCCTGCACCTAGTGTCGCTGTTGCAACTGCTGCAGACAGCAATGTCTTACGTATTATTTGAGTTGACTTCATAAATCCCCCGAGAACTTAGTTATATGGCATTGGCGCTAAATTACTAGTCTATTTCTTATTACCTACACTAGCCCCCAACACCGAGATTCTAGTCCTAGAAAAGCCATTTAACTAGTGTTGAGTGCTACTTTTTTATTTTCTATTTGAGCTCTTTCCACCAAGCAATCGGTGCCTTGCAGCTATAACTTCTTCAACAGCAACCCATTTGGGTACATGTGTCTTATAAATTTCTATGGTGAGATACTAGCCTGTTAAACGTTTTTAAAAAGAATAACCCTTTAGGGGTGGCGCTTTCTTATCACAATAACAAACATAGAATGAATTCTAGGACCGATTATGACCAGCACAAGAACTACCAAACAGTGGCAGGAATTAGACACACAGCGCCATCTGCATCCGTTCACCGACTTTAATAGTTATGCCAAAAAGCCTGGACGTATTATCAGCCGTGCCGAACATATCTATATCTACGATACTGATGGGACAGAGTTTCTCGATGCTATGTCAGGGCTCTGGTGTTGCAGCCTAGGTTACAGCCAGCCAGAAATAGCCGCGGCCGTGACTGCACAGTTCCAGCAACTGCCCTACTACAATAATTTCTTCCAGTGCAGTAATGAGCCAGCAGTGGAGCTAGCGGATCGTTTGGTCAAAATGACCCCAGAACAGTTTACCCATGTATTTTTTACCAACTCTGGCTCTGAAGCTAACGATACCAATATTCGCCTAATCCGCCGCTATTGGGACCTTAAAAACCAGCCTAAAAAGCGTATTATTCTGGCTCGCACCAACGCCTACCACGGCAGCACTATCGCCGCGGCCAGCCTTGGTGGGTTTAGTTCAGTGCACGACCAATTTGAAACCCTACCCTATGTGCAGCATATTGCCGACCCCAACTGGTATAACAGCGGCGGTGACATGACTGCCGACGAGTTTGGTATTGCCGCTGCTCGGGAATTGGAAAAGCGCATTGATGAGCTAGGCGAAGAAAATGTCGCGGCGTTTATAGCCGAACCTATTCAGGGTGCCGGCGGTGTTATTGTGCCGCCCGATAGCTACTGGCCTGAAGTGAGCCGTATTCTTAAAGAGCGCGATATTCTCTTTGTCAGTGACGAAGTAATCTGCGGCTTTGCCCGAACTGGCAGCATGTTTGGCTGTGAGACCTACAACACCGAACCCGACCTGATGACCTTTGCCAAAGCTGTAACCAATGGCTTCCAGCCCCTAGGTGGCGTTATGGTCAGTGATAAGGTCGCCTCTGTTATTACCAGCAGCGGTGGTGAATTTGGCCATGGCTTTACCTATTCTGGGCACCCTATTGCCTGTGCTGCGGCGCTGGCAACACTGGATATCATCGAGCGTGACAATATTGTTGAGCGAGTTGCTAACAATGTTGGGCCCTACCTGCAAAAGCGCTGGGCAGAACTCAGCAATCACCCAATTGTTGGCCATACTCGCGGCATAGGTATGATTGGTTCAATAGAACTGGTACGCAATAAGGCCACCAGAGAACGCCTTGAGCCAGAGCAGAACGCCGGTGGAGTCTGTCGTGAGTTCTGTATCGAAAATGGCTTAGTAATGCGCGCCGTTGGCGACTCGATGATTATCTCGCCACAGCTTATTATGAGCCACGAAGAAATTGATACTATGATCGAACGAGCCACCAAGGCTCTGGATCAAACCGCACAACATTACGCCGTATAGGCGCAAGTTTTTAAATAGGATTTTATAATGGCTACGGATTGGGGGAAATTTAACTGGCAGGACGCCTTTAATCTCGACGACCAGCTCAGTGATGAAGAGCGCATGGTGCGCGATACAGCGGCAGCCTATGCCGAAGAAAAACTCGCACCTCGTGTGCGTGACGCCTATCGCAATGAACAGACTGATCGCGCCATTTTTAATGAAATGGGCAAACTGGGTTTGCTGGGCGCAACAATAGACGGTTATGGCTGTTCAGGGGTTGGCTATGTCAGCTACGGACTCATCGCTCGAGAAGTTGAACGGGTCGATTCAGGCTACCGATCTATGATGAGCGTGCAGTCGAGTTTGGTGATGTACCCCATCTATACCTATGGCACTGAAGCACAGCGCGAGAAATATATTCCAAAACTGGCCACTGGTGAGTGGGTAGGCTGTTTTGGGCTCACTGAGCCCGATGCGGGTTCTGATCCCGGCAGCATGAAAACCCGCGCCAAAACTGTGGACGGTGGCTACCTGCTATCAGGCAGTAAAATGTGGATTAGCAATTCACCCATCGCCGATGTCTTTATAGTCTGGGCAAAAACTGACGATGGCATTATTCGCGGCTTTATTCTCGATAAAGGTATGCCGGGACTGTCGGCACCCAAAATCGAAGGAAAACTGGCACTACGCTCCTCTATTACTGGCGAGATTGTGATGGACGAGGTATTTGTCCCAGAAGATCAACTCATGCCCAATGTGCAGGGCCTGAAAGGCCCATTTGGCTGCCTCAATGCAGCTCGCTACGGCATCAGCTGGGGCGCACTGGGCGCCGCCGAAAGCTGTTGGTTCGCGGCCCGTCAATACTGCATGGACCGTGTTCAGTTCAACCGTCCCCTAGCTGCCAATCAGCTTATTCAAATGAAGCTGGCCAATATGCAAACCGATATCAGCCTGGGTTTACAGGGTTCGCTGCGCGCTGGCAGACTCAAAGAACAGGGCAATCTAGCACCGGAATTAATCTCGCTTCTAAAGCGTAATAACTGCAGCAAAGCCTTGGATATTGCCCGTATGGCCCGGGATATGCACGGCGGCAATGGCATCTCCGATGAATACCCGGTGATGCGCCATATGCTCAATCTCGAGGTGGTCAACACCTATGAGGGCACTGCAGATGTCCATGCATTAATTCTAGGGCGTGCTCAAACCGGCATCCCAGCCTTCGGGTAGGCCCTATGTCTGGACCATTGGCGGGCTACAAAGTACTGGATATGAGCCGCATTCTGGCCGGTCCCTGGGCAGGTCAGCTACTTGCAGATATGGGCGCTGAGGTAATCAAAATTGAACGTCCAGTGGTCGGCGATGACACCCGCCACTGGGGGCCTCCGTACCTTAAAGATAGATTCGGTAATAATACTGAAGACGCCGCCTATTATTTCTGTGCCAATCGAGGCAAAAAATCGGTAACCGTGGATATTACCCAACCCGAGGGGCAGAAAATTATTCGCCAGCTGGCTGCCCAAGCCGATGTATTAATCGAAAATTATAAGGTCGGCGGCCTAAAGAAATATGGCCTCGACTACTCATCTTTAAGCGTCCTTAACCCGCGACTAGTCTACTGCTCCATTACCGGCTTTGGTCAAACTGGCCCCTATGCAGATCGCCCCGGTTATGATTTTTTAATTCAGGGTATGGGCGGCCTTATGAGTATCACCGGTGAACCTACAGATAGTCATGGCAATGGTGGGCCGGTCAGGGCTGGTGTTGCTGTCACCGATTTATTTAGCGGCATGTATGCGGCCAATGCCATTCAAGGCGCGTTGCTCGAACGGCACAGTTCCGATTTAGGGCAATATATTGATATCGCACTATTAGATGTTCAGACCGCAGTACTGGCTAATCAGGCGAGTAACTATTTAATCGGCGGTGAGGTTCCGGGCAGAATTGGTAATTCACACCCCAATATTGTGCCCTATCAAGCCTTTGCTACCCAAGATGGGCACCTGATTCTTGCGGTGGGCAATGATGCCCAGTTTCAGCGCTTTTGCGATGTTATTGGTCAGCCACAACTTGCTCTGGACAGCCGCTATGCCAGCAATCGGGCACGGGTGGAAAACCGAGAGACGCTCTGTTCGCAGATCAGTGACCTACTACAAAGAAATAATACCGACGACTGGCTGCAACGCTTTGAAAATAACAGCATCCCCTGCGGACCCATTAATGGCATTGATCAGGTTTTTAACGACCTGCAGATAGTGGCGCGCAAGATGCAGATATCCATCGCCGATAAGCGCGCCGGAGAAATCCCCGGTGTAGCCAACCCAATCAAATACAGTCGTTCAACCCTTGACTATGCCGTGCCACCCCCTGAATTAGGCAGCAGCACGGAGTCAATCCTGGGGGAATACTTGGAATACTCAGCGCTAGAGATAACCGCGCTACGCAATAAATCTATTATCTGAACACTAGTCAACCATGCGCATGCTGGGTGCTGGGAAGCCATTAAAGTCACAGGCACAGGTAGTGCAGTAAGCACCTAGGTTGGGCATAAAAATAATATCCTCTGCCTTAGTATTAACTGGTAATCGGTGCCTGCCCATCACATCAATCGAATCACAGGTAGGACCTGCCATAGTCCAGACACCGGCTTCGCCGGTACGCTGGCTGACCAGTGTTCCGGGGAAGTTTTGCGACAGCTCCATCAGGCCGCCATAGAAGCCAGTATCCAAATAGACCCAACGGTCATCGTCGCGGGTAGCAATACCCACCACCTGAGAAATTAGGCAGCCTGCAGATCCCACCAGATAGCGGCCGGGCTCAGCCATTACCTGAATACTGTCCGGCAGCAAATCCAGCTCTGGATTAATCACCGCAGCAATATCCTCAATGCTTGGCTCCTGCCCGCTAAACTGCAGCGGGTATCCACCCCCCAGATTTAACAATTCAGGGCTAAACCCCTGGGCGCTCAACTGGGTAAAAATAGCTTTGGCGGCACGAATACCTTCAACCCAATTATTAACATTGGTGCACTGAGAGCCAACATGAAAGGTGACACCGCTAAGCTGCATATCCAGCTTTTTACAGATTTCGATAACCGCATCAACCCCTTTTGGGCTAGCGCCAAATTTGCCCGCCAATGGCCAACTAGAACCCTCATTACTGACTTTAATTCGCAGGTAAAGCTTAGCATCCGGTTTAATCGCGGCAATCTTCTCAACTTCTTCGGGTGTATCCACGCAGTACCAGACAATGCCATTGGCCGCTGCATGCTTAATAGATACTGGTGACTTAATGGGGTTGGAATAAAAAACTGTCTCCATACTGGCACCCAGTTTCAGCATGGCATCAATCTCAGCAATCGATGCGACCTCAAAACAGGTGCCCTGCTCGTGAAAAATACTCAGAATCTCAGTGTCAGGATTGGCTTTAACGGCAAAGTGCGGACGTACTCTGGGCAGCGCAGCCATAAAGCGTTGCGCATTTCGGCGCAGGCGCTCTCTGGACACCACCAGCATCGGCTGCTGATAATTTTTAGCATAAGCGCTAGTAAATGCTATTTGCTCGCGAACATCTTCCTCGACCATTAAACGGCCCTCGATTTGCGCGGATATTGGTGATGGGGTTACGGCTAAATCAGTCATTTCATACCTATTATTAATACTGCCTGTAAGGTAGTCATTTTAAGACCGAAAATTGTCAATTTGTATTTACATACCAATCAATTTGCGTATTATTACATCTCACTTTGTATTTTATTGCGGCATTTTGCTATGAAAAATCAACAGCAGCTACTCAACTTACTGAAAGAAAATAGCCGTCGCACCGTGTCTGATCTAGCCAGCGAATTAGGACTAAGCCGGGCAACAGTGCAGCAAAGTATGGAGAGACTGGAGCACACAGGTGTGATTCAAGGCTATACCATTAAGATCAACCCGCACTTTGAACAGCAGCGCGTCAGCGCCTATATTATGATTTCGGCAGTGGCGAAAAAGACCGCTGATATTGTTCGTCAACTCAATAAACACCCACAGCTGGATATGCTCTGTACCATTAGCGGCCAATATGACCTGATGGCCCAGGTGACCGAATCGACCACCGAGGCTTTAGATCTTATTATTGATGCCATAGCCACCCTTGATGGAGTAGAAAAGACCCTGAGCCATATTGTGTTGTCAAGAAAGGTAGATAGATAGCAACGAGGCTGTTACCTTAGCGCTCTCATTAATCACCCAATAATAATAAAAAACCCTATGAGTAAAATAATCAAAAAACCAACGCTACTCGATGCATTGATTCCCGTTATCGTGCTAGTCGGTATGCTCGGCAGTCTGGTTTATGTGTTTGGTGATGGCTCCGCTGGCCCCAATCAGGTCGCGCTTATGCTGGCAGCCTCGGTGGCTGCCATGATCGGCATCAAAAATGGCTTGAACTGGAAAGATATCGAACGCAGCATGATCGATACTATTAGTCTGTCAATGCATGCCATTCTTATTTTACTGATGGTCGGCTCATTGATTGGTAGCTGGATACTGGCGGGCACCGTACCCACGATGATTTATTACGGCGTTGAGTTAATGTCCCCAGACTACTTCTATGTCACAGCCTGCTTGGTCTGCGCACTGATCGGCTCTAGTATTGGCAGCTCCTGGACAGTGGCAGGCACATTGGGCATTGGCCTCATAAGCATTGCCGCGACGTTAAATTTATCCCTGCCTATTAGTGCCGGTGCGATTATTTCTGGTGCCTATTTTGGCGACAAACTCTCACCTCTTTCCGATACCACCAATCTGGCGGCTGCAGTAACCAACACCAACCTCTTTGACCATATTCAGCATATGTTGTGGACCACCATACCCAGCTTTTTTATCGCACTGATTATATTTTTTGCACTCGGCTACGGCAGCAGTGCAAATGTGGTGGTGGAAGACATCGTTATCCTGCAAGGCCAATTGGAGCAATCATTCTTAATTAACCCTTTGATGCTCGCGCCGCTGATTCTACTGCTGGGTATGGCAGTGAAAAAACTGCCGGCGCTATCAACATTAATTTGCGGCACCATGGCTGGCTGTCTGTTCGCTGTGGTATTCCAATGGGATGTGGTGATTGCCCTTGCAGATAGCCCTGATCTGATGGCCATCGCAGCCATATTCAAAGGCCTCTTTCATGCCATGTTCCTCGGCTACAATTCGGTGACTGGCAATATGGACCTCGATGCGCTGCTGTCTAAAGGCGGCATGGACAGCATGCTAACGACCGTGGGTCTAATTATTAATGCCATGGCCTTTGGTGGTGCAATGTCGCGCACTGGTCTGCTAGAGCGTTTGGTAGAAGCTGCACTGAGTCGGGTTAAATCTGCCGGTGGCTTAATTACTGCCACAGTGGGCACCTGCATTGGCACCAATGTTCTGGCCGCAGATCAATACCTCTCTGTCGCGATTCCTGGTCAGATGTTTGTTAAATCTTATGAGGAGCGCAATCTCAGCCCCCTCAATCTATCCCGTACGCTGGAGGACTCAGGTACATTAACCGGCGTGTTAATCCCTTGGAATACCTGTGGTGCCTATATGTCGGCAACCCTTGGGGTCAGCACAATGCTCTATGCACCATTTGCCTTCTTTAATCTGCTGTGTCCGGTAATTGCCATTATTTATGGCTTCTGGCGGATTGCCTTACCCACCATAGATGCTCAACCTAGTGAACAGGATGCCGTAACCACTAACCAATGAACAAAATACTGACAGGGATGCTACTAACAGCCACGACGCTATGGGCACACGCAATATGGGCACAGCCAACATTTGATGGCGAAAAGGCTCTAGCCCATATTGTCAGTCAGGTTTCCTTTGGCCCCCGAGAGCCAGACAACCCAGCCGCAAAACAGCAGACCATAAGCTATATTGAGCAGACATTAGCGCCGCTTACCAATCGTCTAACCATTCAGCGTTTTGACTATAAAGGGCTATCCGGAGCCAATCTCTGGGCCAGCATTAAAGGTACTTCATCCACCAGCAGTGTACGAATAATGCTGGGCGCCCACTGGGACACTCGACCGCAAGCTGATAGAGATCACAGTCCCGCACTGCGCGATAGGCCAATTGCTGGCGCGAATGACGGTGCCTCAGGGGTGGCCGCACTACTCGAACTAGCCCGAGTATTCGCCATCAGTCCGCCGCCGGTTACTCTTGATCTGGTATTTTTTGATTTAGAAGATATGGGCCATATTGATGACCTACCCTATTCCATTGGCGCCAGAGAGTTTGTTGCTAAGAACCCTTTTTACCGTCCCAGTGCTGGGATTATTTTGGATATGGTTTGCGCCAAGACGCTATCCATTCCCCGAGAGCAGTATTCGCAATCCCAAGCGGGTGAGCTGATGGATACAATCTGGTCCATTGCCAAGCAACAGAACAGCACAGTATTTAAAGACAGCCCAGGTATCCGTATCATAGATGACCACCTGCCTTTTTTAATGGCCGGTATTAAAGTGGTCGATTTAATTCATTACCCTTTTCCAGATCACTGGCATACCAGTGCTGATACAGTAGACAAATGCAGCAGCGACAGCCTGCAGCAGGTCGGAGATGTGGTACAGCAATTTATCGCCAGCTATAAACCCTAGAAGGTGTTTGAATATGAAAAAAACAATTCTAATAACAGCCTTAACGGCAGGTCTGCTATCACCACTTACCATTGCCAGTGATCTAGCCCAGTCGATCAAAGACGATTATCAGAATCGCCTTGGCGCTATGTTCCGAGACTTCCATATCAACCCCGAACTCAGCACCGCAGAATTCAGAACCGCCAAAAAGCTCGCCAGTGCACTGCGCAGTGATGGCTTCAAAGTCACCGAGGGTGTCGGTGGCACCGGCGTTGTCGCGCTGCTGGAAAATGGTCCAGGCCCTCTGGTGATGATGCGTGGTGATATGGATGGCCTACCTCTAAAAGAAAAGTCTGGTCTTGAATACGCGTCCAATGCTGTGCAGCAAGATCCGATTACCGGTAACACAGTTTCGGTGATGCATGCCTGTGGTCACGATGTGCATATTACCAGTCTTATAGGTACCGCCAAGCAGATGAGCGAAAATCGCGACCAGTGGTCAGGCACCTTAATGCTTATAGGCCAGCCAGCGGAGGAGCGTCTAATGGGGGCCAAAGCCATGATGGAAGACAGCCTCTGGCAGCGGTTTGGCAAACCAGATTACGCCCTGGCATTTCATGTCTCTGCTGGCCTCCCAGCTGGACTGGTCAATGTCCAAGAAGGTGCGCCCTTTGCTGGTGCTGACACCGTAGATATTATTGTTCATGGTGTGGGTACACATGGTGCCTCGCCTCATGCGGGTAAGGACCCGGTACTTTTGGGTAGCCAGATTGTGGTCGCACTGCAAACCCTCGTCGCCCGTGAATTGCCGCCCAGGCAGCCAGGTGTGGTTACCGTGGGTTCATTTCACAGTGGCACCAAACACAATATTATTTCCGACAGCGCTCACCTACAGTTAACCGTGCGCAATACCAACCTTGAAACCCGCGATAAATTATTAGCCGGTATTGAACGTATTGCACTAAATCTTGGCCGCGCCGCTGGCTTGCCGGAGGATAAGCTACCAGAGGTGATTGTCTCAACGGAGAACACACCACCCACGGTCAACGATGACCAAATGGTGCGCCGCCTGAAGAAGGTATGGCAGAACCAATTGGGTGACAACAAAGTCGTATCAATATCCTCTCAGGGCATGGGCGCCGAAGACTTTCCCTACTTCACTACAGACCCAGCTATAGCCAGCGTTTATTTTTCTGTGGGCGGCACCAGCACGCAAGATCTAGCAGCCGCCAAGGCTGGAGGTCCAGCCATCCCCTCACATCACAGCCCTTTATTTAAGATTGAGCCACAGCCTGCAGTGATCAGTGGCGTCCATGCCACAGTCGCAGCACTACTCGATTTAATGCCGGTCAATTAAAACCTATGCTGAGAGTAAGTGAAGTAAAACTGCCCCTTGACCACACAGATGCGCAGTTGCCTGAGGCGATCCTCAAGATACTTGGCATCAATGCCGAGGAGCTAGTGCGTTTTAGCATTTTCAAACGCAGCTATGACGCCCGTAAAAAGAGCCAGATACTGCTTATCTATCAAGTTGATGTGGTGCTTACGGAGCGTGCAGAAAAAGTCATTCTTGCCACCAACCCGAGTCTGCCCAGAGTTGGCCCCAGCCCCGACACCAGCTATAAATTTGCCGCCCAAGCATGCGCCACCTTTCCAGCGGCTAATCAGCAACGTCCCATTATTATTGGCTTTGGTCCCTGCGGCATTTTGGCTGCGCTGATACTGGCACAGATGGGACTCAAACCTATTGTCGTCGAACGCGGCCAAGAGGTGCGCCAGCGCACTCAAGACACCTGGGGATTTTGGCGCAAGCGCAATCTCAATGCCGAATCCAATGTGCAATTTGGCGAGGGCGGTGCCGGTACATTCTCCGATGGCAAGCTGTGGAGCCAAGTTAAGGATCGCCGTCATTTGGGGCGTAAAGTATTAAATGAGTTTGTGATTGCCGGTGCACCAAAAGAGATTCTCACCAATAGTCGGCCCCATATTGGCACCTTTAAGTTGGTCACTATGGTGGAGAATATGCGCGCCGAGATTATTCGCCTTGGTGGTGAAATTCGATTTGACCAAAAGGTGGAGCGTGTTCTGCGTGAGGACGGTGCAGAAAATGCGAACTCTCAGATTACCGGTATCAGCCTAAGCAATGGCGATACCCTGTACAGCCGCCATATTATTTTGGCTATAGGCCACAGTGCTCGAGATAGCTTTCAGATGCTGCTCGATCATGGCGTCTATATTGAAGCTAAGCCTTTCTCCATTGGCTATCGCATTGAGCACCCCCAGTCCACGATCGACAAGGCGCGCTTTGGCGCCGAGGCCGGACATCCAATTTTAGGCGCAGCAGAATACAAGCTGGTGCACCATTGTAAAAGTGGCCGCAGTGTCTACAGCTTTTGCATGTGCCCAGGCGGTACCGTGGTCGCCGCTACGTCAGAAGAGGGTCGCGTGGTCACCAATGGCATGTCGCAGTATTCGCGCAATGAGCGCAATGCGAACGCCGCTATTGTAGTTGGTATTAGCCCCGAACAGGACTTTCCTGAGCATCCGCTGGCCGGTATTGATCTGCAGCGCCAGCTAGAGTCATTGGCATATCAGCTCGGTGGCGAAAACTACAATGCCCCAGCGCAATTGGTGGGTGACTTTTTAAAGGACAAACCTTCCACCGCCCTGGGTGAGGTAACACCCTCCTACAAACCGGGAATTACATTGGGCGACTTATCCAAAGCGCTGCCAGACTTTGCGGTCGCAGCAATCCGCGAGGCCATTCCAGAGTTTGATCGGCAGATAAAAGGCTATGCGATGGCCGATGCCGTTCTGACTGGCGTCGAGACAAGAACATCCGCGCCAGTGTGCATCAAGCGCGACAGAGAATATGAAAGTGTCAATACCAAAGGGTTGTACCCCGCTGGCGAAGGTGCCGGTTACGCCGGCGGTATTTTATCGGCGGCAATCGACGGCATTAAGGTCGCCGAAGCCCTGGCATTAGATATTCTTAAAGCACCGCTCGCAGAGAGTTAAGGCAGAAGTCGACATTCTTCTGGTTGCTGGCATGACCCATTAAGCCAATACGCCACACCTTGCCCGCCAGCGCACCGAGCCCAGCGCCAATCTCAAGATCAAATTCATTTAGCAGGCGACTGCGCACTAAGGCGTCGTCGACACCCTCTGGAATAGTCACCGTATTCAGCTGTGGCAGACGATCCTCTTCAGGCACTAAAAAGCCAATACCCATTTCTTCTAAGCCCGCGCGCAGCGCCAAATGATTGCGCTGATGACGAGCCCAAGAATTTTCCAAGCCCTCTTCCTGCACAATAACCAGCGACTCATGCAAACCATAGAGGCAGTTGACCGGCGCAGTGTGATGGTAAGCGCGCTTGCCCTCACCGCCCCAGTAACCCATAACCAGATTTAAATCGAGAAACCAGCTCTGGACTTTGGTGCTGCGCTGACGAATTTTTTCGGCGGCGCGCTCGTTAAAGCTCACCGGTGATAAACCAGGAGGAGCCGACAGGCATTTCTGTGAACCAGAATAAATAGCATCAATATTCCAGTCATCAACAAGTAGTGGGGTACCCGCCAAGCTGGTCACTGTATCGACAATGGTTAAACAGCCATGCTTATGGGCCAGTTCAACCAGTGTTTTGGCATCAGATTGAGCGCCAGTAGATGTCTCGGCATGCACAAAGGCCACCAAAACAGCATCTGGATTTGCCACCAGCGCAGACTCTAACTTGTGCGGATCAACCGCAGTGCCCCAGTCATCTTGGACCATCACTGCAACACCACCGCAGCGCTCAACATTCTCCTGCATGCGACCACCAAAAACACCGTTTTGGCAGACAATAACCTTATCACCGGGCTCAACCAAATTGGCAAAGCAACATTCCATACCTGCAGAACCTGGCGCAGAGACAGCAAAGGTCAGCTCATTTTTAGTTTGAAAAGCATATTGCAGCAGTGTTTTAACCTCATCCATCATACCAATAAACGCTGGATCTAAATGGCCCAGTGTTGGCCTGGCCATAGCCTGAAGTACCCGCTCACTTACATCAGAAGGCCCGGGACCCATAAGCGTACGACGAGGTGGATTAAAAGAGGTAATAGTCATAGTAAAGTCCTGCAATAGTCTGTTTTAAGATTGTGCGTCAGCCACAATACCGCTCATTTTAAGTTGTGCAATAGAGGCTTCATCCAGACCTAAGCTTTGCAACACTTCATCAGTATGCGAGCCAATTTCCGGCCCTGGCCATTCTGTGCCCCCAGGGGTGCCCTGCAACTTCGGCATGATGGCTGGAATTTTAAGAGGCTCACCATTAATTTCAACCTGCTCAAATAATTCCCGGTATTTGAAATGTCTATCTTCCATCATGTCGGCGGCACTGTAGACTGGGCCACAGGGTACGCGATTATCTTCCAGTATCAGCATCGCCTCAGCCAAAGGCAGGCTGGTACACCAGTTGGCCAGAACCTTGTCGAGCGCGGCCTCATGAATCACACGATCAGCATTGGTGGCATATTTTTCATCTGTGGCCATATCGGCTCTGCCCACCGCCGTCATCAAACGGGCAAAGATCGAGTCACCATTGCCACCGATCACCAGAAATTTACCATCAGCACATTTATAGGTATTGGTGGGCACAATGCCGGTCACGGTGGTACCTGAAGGCTGGCGCACAACCCCAGCGCCATCGTATTCAGGAATCACCGCTTCAAGCAGATTAAACATCGACTCATAGAGCGCCACATCAACCACCTGACCGCCCTCTTTATTATCTTTGATCGCCTCATCTCGAGAGCGCAGCGCCATCAGTATACCAATCACCGCATGCAGCCCAGACACAGTGTCACCAATACTCAGGTTAGGCCGCACTGGCGCCTCTCCCGGATAGCCATTCACATAACGGAAGCCGCTAATGGCCTCACAGGCAGAGGCAAAGCCAGCCTTCTCTGAATAGGGCCCGGTTTGGCCATAGCCAGAAATACGCGCATAGATAAGGTTGGGGTTATCCGCTCTCAGGCTCTCGGGATCAAGGCCCCATTCCTCAAGCACTCCGGGGCGAAAATTCTCCACCACAATATCGGCACTTTTGAGCAGCTGCTTAACCAGATCACGCCCTTCTGGCGTCTTTAGGTTCAGTGAAATACATTTCTTATTACGCCCAAGGCTGCGCCACCAATGTGAGGTGCCATCTTTAACCTCACGCCAGTTGCGAATTGGATCGCCACCTGGTGGCTCTACTTTGATAACCTCTGCGCCGAAATATCCAAGCATGCATCCCGCAAAGGGGCCCGCCAGTAGCTGGCCAAGTTCGATCACTCTCAAACCCTGTAGTGGCTTAGTCATTATTGTCTCTATTTAAAGTGTAGAAGACCTGAGATATTAGCATCTGAACGTGTAAACTAACGTACATAAAGGAAAAAGCTTAATAAATCCCGAGTAAAACTGATTGTTTTGTAGTCAAACAGTTGGCTTTCAAGAATAAAAATAAGCAATTTGCGTTTCAAATGACTCGCCACGGAACCGGCTAAAAACTGACTACTCTAATTTGAGAGATAATTTAGGAGCTGGTTATGCCCGCCAAGCAAAAGTTATCAAACCCACCCTCAGTCTGCAGGGACAGTATATTTAGAATTTCTGTATTGCTAATGGCAATAGCTGTAAATCAATTGACTTATGCACAATCCATCGCTGAACAGGAGCCTGTATCAGACCCTGTTGTCGACTATATGGATGCTATCGACAATGTCGAAGCGGAGTTGAGTGCCTATTCAACAGAACTATCAGACCTGTATTTAGGCCTTGGAAAATCGCTGTATTCTCGAGAAGAGTACGAAAATGCTCGCAGAGCCTTTCAAAGAGGCATGCAAATTGAACGTGTTAACTATGGCCTCGACAGTTTGACTCAGGCCCCCTACCTGATATCCATTGCCGATACCGAGAGCTACTTGGGTAACTGGGGCGAATCCCAAAAAGCTCTGGAAAATCTCTACACCATCAATACTAAAGCCTATGGCGCTAATGATGTCCGCATGCTGCCGGTACTCGATCAGCTGCTGGATTGGTATATGGGCACCTACAAAGAGCGCACCCCCAAAGGCGGTTATTCCAATCTAGTGATATCTGAACGCATTGCTGAACGTATGTATGACATTCTTAAAACAAATATGCCGCTGGACGATCCGGATGCGCCAGATCGCTACCGCCGCCTGGGTTACTTGCAATACTTTATTGCCAACCATATCAAGCAGCATGGAGAACCCTCCGACTCGGGGCTCAGTATTTCTATGGCGGGTTCCTCCGACAGACCTATCAGTGCGGCCACCTCGCATATGCACTTTCGCCGTGGCAAGTTAGCGCTCGAAAAAGTCATTGAAGCTCTGGTCGAGCAACCAGATAGCACTGAGATAGATCAAGCCATGGCGATTGCTGAATTGGGTGACTGGTATCTGGTGTTCGGACAAAAATTCTCTGCCACTCAGGCCTATCAATTAGCATTCGATGTTCTGGAGACCGCAGAAAATCCAGAGCAGGCCCGGACAGAGCTATTTAGCGCACCCAGACTGATAGAGTTCAGTATGGACAAAAGTCCTGAGGCTGTGCTCAGGGATAAGTCATCAGAATCTCAACTTGAATTATCAATGATGATATCGACCTATGGTGTGGCCAATCAAATTGAAGTGACCAGCTCACCGCAAAGCCTTACCGAGAATCAATTGAACAAACTGCGTAGGGATATGCGCAGCAAACGTTTTCGACCAAGGCTGGTCAATGGGCTGGCGGCAGAAGCGCCTCACAGCATGCTGTACGACCAACCAACACCAAAAGGCTAAGTCACTATTATGGAACTACAAAAGAAAGCCTCAGTGCACACATTATTAGCAACAATGCTCATGCTGTTGTTACTCAGCGCCTGTCAAATGCCCTCACCAACTAGTTCTTCGGGACAGTCTGGGCCTTCAGGGCAGTCAGGTGGTGGCATGCCCTCCCCACCAAGCGGCGGGTCCTCTGCACCCAGTGGCGGTTCTTCATCACCCAGCGGCAGCTCAGGGCCGTCTGGTAGCGCGCCATCCGGTGGCGAACAAAGCTCTGGCGATCAGGGAGGTAGCGACAACGATCAAAACGGCAGTCAAGAAGGCAGTACCAGTGGCCAGCAGGGTGAGAGTATAGAGGGCCTAGATGCGGAGCTGGACGCATCTTTAGAGGGTTTTGACAATAATGTGGGCGGTAGCTCCTCTCAAGGTTCTGACGAAATCGATATTCTCAGCCCCAGTGGTTCAAGCGGTGTTGCTGCCGACAGCGACGAGCCTCTATTTGAAGAAGCGGATACCGGCATTCCGGGCGAGAGTAATGCCGAGATCGAACAGGCTGCCCAAGATGGTCCAGAGGGACAGAGCAGTGCTCCGGGTGCAGAGGGAGAGCCAGCATCGCAAGGCAGCGCACCCAATGGCGGTGTGCAGCAAACAGATACAGAGATAATACCCATCCCTGACGATATAGACGATGGTCAGGGAGATGATATTGTTTTGCGGCAGATACGCGATGCAGCAATGAAAGAAAAAGACCCAGTGCTGCGAGAAAGGCTGTGGGATGAATATCGGCGAATCAAGAATCAATAGACGGTGCTGGATAAAAACGATTATGGAATATACGCAAACTAATCAGGTGGCAGGCAGAGCCGCAGTAAAGGCTGTGCTGGTTGCTATGGCGCTACTCGTCCTACCACCAGCCATTGCAGCCATTGATAAGGTAACCTCGTCAACGGCGCTGGTGTTAAAAATGCCAACTGCGCCCATCCCCGAAGCAGCACTTTTAGATGTGGGTATTCCAACCCTTAATGATGGCCTCTATCTCACTGATGAAGACGACACCGTATTTCCCGAGGTGCGTTTTGCCGAGGCTATTTACTTCTCTAACCAGCTAGCCAAAGTCATGGAAAAGAGCGGCGCCTGGGGTGCTATACGGGTAACACCCAGCGCAGATGTAGTCATGGATCTCTATATCAGTGGCACTATCTTACAGTCCGATGGCGAAACCATGGATCTGCAAATCACCGTCAAGGATACCAGCGGTAAAAAGTGGTTTAGTAAGAAATATAAACAGACCACTGGCAAATACGCCTACGATCGACGTCTAAAAAGTCTGGGTGACCCATTCCAAAATTTATTTATACGCATCGCCAATGATGTGCTGGCTTACAGAGAAAAACTCGGTGACCAACAGGCGATAGAGTTACGCACCATCTCCGAGCTGCGCTTTGCAAAAACCTTTTCGCCCGAGGCCTTTGATGAATATATCAACACCAAGCGCGACGGCACATTATCCATCGCGCGCCTTCCCGCAGAAAATGACAGCATCTTGCAGCGCGTGCGTAAAATTCGTGATCGCGACTACCTCTATATTGACACCATGCAGGATTACTACGACGGATTCTCACAGCAGATGCACCTCGCCTATCAGGATTTTAGGCGCGCCTCCTACGACTCAGTGGTTAAGGCGCGGCAGCTCGACAAGCAGGGTAATCGCCGCATTATTGCCGGTATTGGCTCGATCTTAGCAGGCATCTATGGTCGCTCTCAGGCCGACACCCGCATGGCCAGCGATGCCAGTACCGCCACGGCCGCAGTGGGTGGCTTTATCCTTAAATCAGGCCTCGAGAAGAAACAGCAGTCCGCCGCCTATAATGAATCTGTCGCCGAGATGGGCTCCTCATTGGAAGCCGAAATTGCGCCCCAGGTTATTGAACTAGAAGATCGCACTATCACCCTGACAGGCACAGTGACGGTTCAGTACGAGCAGTGGCAAGAACTGTTGCATAAAATATACAAACAGGAGCGCGGCAGCCTGTAAGCCACTAGATTATGGATAATCAATCACCATCATCCCAACAGCAGGGCAAGCAGAGGCTTATTATTGGCCTACTGCTAGTCGTGGTTGCCGCCGTTATCGTGCTGCTGCCCACCGTAGTCACAGAGCCCTGGATAGCAGACCCCAGCGCCTCGATCACGCCAGCCGCCAAAACTAGCGTAAGCCCCTCTACCGCAGCAGAAAAAACCAAATATCGACAGGACTCACAAGCGACATTGGCACAAATTATTGCGGTCCGCGACCGCCTTACTAATCAGAGTATTGAAAGCTGGGCCGACTTTGAATTTCGTCAGGCCATCGCATTGATAGCGCGGGGTGATGACCAGTACGGCTACGGCGAATACCGCGAATCACTCGCTAGCTACCAGCAATCACTGGCGCAATTAAATAGCCTAGAGCAGCTGGGTCAGGAAACTTTAGCCAAGGCACTGGCCAGAGGTATCGAGGCAATTGAAAGTGCCGCACAAACTGACATTACCATAGCCGCAGAAGCGGCCAGCATCGCCATGGCAATAGCACCGCAAAACCAGCATTCGCAACAGCTTGAACTGCGCGCTGCGGCGCTACCTCAGGTTGTTGAGCAGCTCCAGGCTGGCGATAAACTGCTGGCAAGTAAGCAACTCAGCGGGGCTGCGGACGCCTACCAGAATGCACTAAACCTCGATAACCAGCATGGTCGAGCGGCAACAGCGCTCAAGTCTACCCAACAGGCCATAACAGAGGAGCGCTTTCGCAGCGCCATGAGCGATGGCTTTAGTGCTCTGGATCAAGATAACTTTGCCGCTGCCAATCAGGCCTTTGCTTTGGCTGGCACTGTCTATACTAACCATCCTTCAGTTGCCCAGGCATTGTCTCAGGTTAAAACACGTCAATCACAGATAATGGTGAGCCGGCAGATGCAGCGAGCCAGTGACCATGAAAGCGCCGAACAATGGCAGCAGGCACTGGATATCTATCAATCCCTGCTCGCTACCGACCCCTCCCTCACCTCAGCCAGGGTACGTACCATTACCGTCAATGTGCGCGCCAGTCTCGACAGTCAGATTAATAAAATACTCGCGGACCCACTAAAACTGGCCTCGACCTCAGTGTATAACAGCGCCCAACGTCTGCTTAAAGATGCCACAGGCATTGCCAAGCCCGGCCCAGTATTAAAACAACAAATAGCCGAGTTGGATAAAACATTGCGCCAGTCACGCACCTCGATAGATGTGGTACTACAGTCCGACAGCCTGACTGAGGTAACATTGTTTCGCGTTAAGAAGTTGGGCGCCTTTAAGCAGATCTCCGTACTACTAAAGCCCGGACGCTATATTGCCGCCGGCAAGCGATTGGGCTATCGAGATGTGCGAGTTGAATTCACTATTACTGGAGAACCAATGCCAGACCCAATACTGGTAAGCTGTAGCGAGGCTATTTAGATATTATCTAACTGCAACGAAAAATATCTAACAAACAGTTATAAATGGAGCCCAACAGTTTAGGGAACAAACTAGTGCCACTAAGACTAAAATCAGAACAGTGCCAGTTTAATAAACAATAATAAAACAGTACCTGAAATACTATGCCCGACAATAATCCACTTTTAGCAACCGATTTCACCCCCTTGGATGGCAATGACGCCAAGCGTGGTCTGCCACTATCCCCCGGTATGCTCACCCTCACCGTGCTTGCTGGTGTCGGCATTATTATTATGGCTTACCTATTTATGGCTCGCGCAGTTATCTTTCAAACAGAGCCCAGCACCGCGGACATTGAGATAAGCGGTCTGTCATTTAATATCGGCGATAACTATCTACTTCTACGTGGTGACTACGATATCACCGCCAACGCCATAGGCTACTATCCGCTACTTGAGTCCATCAGCGTGGGTGACGATGCCACTCAAGAGCTTAAACTTGAGCTCCAGCCACTGCCCGGCAATCTATTGGTAACCTCAGAGCTGGAGAACATCAAAGTCAGTGTCGACAGCCAATCCGCTGGGACAGTTCCTGGCACTATCGAAGGCATTAGCCGAGGTTCTCACCAGCTGGAATTTAACAAGTATCGCTACTTTCCACTGCTGCAAGAAATTGATATCGATGGCCTGGATAAAACCCAGTCGCTTAATATCAGCCTCCTGCCAGCCTGGGGACAGATGCAATTCACCACCGTCCCCGCAGGTGCCGAGCTGTATATTGATGAGCGTTTAATCGGCCAGACCCCAGTCACTGCAGAGGTATTAGAA
>OJDG01000027.1_pt1 | contig 28730 bp, 52 predicted proteins | sample 1592411 | NCBI WGS metagenome assembly OJDG01 (sample SAMN05416759, study PRJEB24817) | seawater metagenome | isolation source: Sea water | place: Canada:Atlantic | collected 2013-07 | reverse complement strand
GCTCGGAGATGTGTATAAGAGACAGGTACATACATAGTATGGTCTACGTTTGCGCTATTTTCATTACCAACTGACACTTTACCAGTTGTAAATACTGCGCCAGTACCACTTACATTTAATAAACTGCCATCCCAAGTAAGGTTGGTATCGTCTTCAATGATGCCATTGGTACCAGAAATTAGTATTCTATTATCAGTTAGTGCGCTGTTTGTTATTGAACTACTTTTAATTCCACCAAATCTAACATTAGCATCATTAGTAGTTAGTGCGCCTGTTGTTGTACCATCAAATATGCCAGTACCTACTGTAAATTCATTAGTATCTTCGTCCCAACCAAAGAACAGATTGTCCTCTGGGCCACGATTAATAACAATACCGCTATCATTGCTCATTGGCGGACCAGTATAGCCGTGATTTAGCTCAATTAGCTGATCAGTTATAGTGGTATTAGTTGTATTAACTGTTGTAGTTGTACCGTTTACAGTAAAATCACCAGTAACAGTTAAGTTAGTATCAATCTGCGCATTGCCCTGTACAGTTAAATCTGAATTAATGTTAGCGTTGCCAATAACTGTAATATCTTGATTAAATTTTTGGAATTCGTCGAATGTCTTTGTTGCTGTAATAGTTTGTGCTGTACCAAGTGTAACAAATTGATCTGTTTGGTCATTTACATTAGCACCATCAAAGTGTATAGCACGGTTGCTATCTAATTTCAAGAACATAGGCAATGATCTTGAAACACCACCGGTTGGCGTAGTTTGTGTTAGTTTTCCAGGATTATTAGCATCCCAATAATAATATACGTTTCCACTGGCATCATCTGGAAGCTCAATATCAATAACATCACCAGCTGGATTAATTCTAAACGCATCTGGAATTGGATTTGCTGTTTCAACAACGATACCACAAGCAACATCTGTTGCTGTCATTAACTTCCAAGCATTAGTGGTGTCATCATATGTAACAATATCACCAACTGCTAGTCCTAGTGCGCTACTGCCTGCTTGTTCAATACTTAATAGTTTGTCTTGACGTAAGTAAGCAAACTTACTAATAATTTCTGTTGCTGTTGATTTAATAAACCCAATAACACTTTCACTGTATTGTGAATAAGGAAATAGTATTGGACGTCCTTCTTTGACTTCAAATACAATACCCTCACTACTAGGTATATAACCTTGTGCGTTGCCACTTGGGTCTTGTTGTTGGTTAGTTCTTAGTTCATCTTCTACTATTATGGTTGCTTGTTCAGCTGCCTGTGCGCCAATACTAACAATTTTAAGTATCTTGCCGCTGCCATTTGTACTTACATAGTCTCCAACATTAAGATCAGTTAAGTTATAAAAGTTTCCTTCTGTGCTATCACTATGTATTTGTGGATTAATTAATGATAGTGATGCGTTATAACGATATTGACGACCATTTACATCAGGACCTAGTATACTAGATAAAGTAAAACGTATTGGTAATAACTTTGCTGGCTTAATTAAACTCATATTAGAATATCACATTTACTTTTGCTGTACTACTTGCGTCGGCTCCTGCCACACTGGCGTTTATATCCAGTATAAACGTGTCTGTTTCATTACCAACTGGTATAGTAGCTTGGAAGCCAGCATTTGGAAATCTTAGTTGCCATCCATTGACAGCATCTTTACCCCAATAGCTGATGTTTTTAACCATTGATGCTGATGTATGTACAACTGTTAACTTATTACCAACAACAGTACTTGTCCATCCAGCTGGTAAATCACTAACTGATTGTAAGTTACCATTACCGTCAAATGCTACTGTAAATTGAAAACTTGTTGCTGTTTCTGCTGTTGCGGTAGCGGCAATAGTAACTGTGTTGGCGTCATTAGTTACTGTAATGTTAGTACCACCTACAATACTTTTAAACTGTAAGTCTTCACCAGTTTTTTGCGCAAACAATGAACTGCCTGCTCCTAAGTTACTAGCTGTGTTTACTTCTGCTGTGTTTTTAAATTCAATAGTATCGCCTACTGTGGCAACAGTAAAGTGTTGTCCAGCTGCAGCTGTCGCTACCTTGCGAAATTCTAAGGTATTACCATTCTTGGTTTTAAATACTTTTTCACCAGTACCTACGTTACTACCGTTTATTGCGACAGCACTTACGTCAACTGTTATATCGTCGCCGTTGTCTGTTAGTGTAACGCCTGCGCCAGCAATAATGGATTTAAAATTAAGTGTACCAGTGGTTAAGTCTTTAAATAATGTCTCTCCAGTACCGACATTAGCGGCACCAGATATGAGTGTTAGCCCAAGACTTGTAAGGCTTTGATTTTCAAACTTTCCCGTAGTAGCGTTATACTGTAGCACGTCTTCATTTGCGACAGTTGTTTGATCTATATCTACTAAAGGAATCAATAATGATCGTAATGTTGAGCTCTGTGCATATATTGGCATTGATCGTTCCTAAACTGTTAATTGTATTATATACTATTTATAGGTTTAGGAGAATCTTATCCACTGTACCATGTAGCGCAACGTCATAAGTTGGGACTGGATCAATATAACTACGATCAACACGGGCTCTAATCCAAAGTAAATTTGAACGGAACGTCCATGCTTCTGTAGTTGTATCTCCTAGATTGTTTACTCCACTTGGAGCGGCTAAAACTGGGTACTGTCTGTAGCTTTGCCCACTGGTTAAGGAAATTGGAAACCAATCAGTATTAGTAGGGTCAGTTGCTAAACTGCCCTCCAAATAAATCCTGCCTACAAAGTTTGTTACTCTTGCCGAGATTGTGTGTAGCCCATCAGTTTGGCCATAATAACCATCTGCTTTGACTTTATCACCAGTGTAGCTTAAAACTGCCTGGCTTGGTAATATATTAATACTTGTTGTACTCATTCTTTTATAATTTCTACTACTTTACCTGCACCCGCTAATTCCTGGATGACTTGCTCAATACTATTTATTGTTTCCTCATCTAAAATTGGTTGTGCTTCTTGGTTATCTCGTAGTAGTTCACTTACTTTTACAACAAAGTGTGTTTCATTTAAGTGTGCCATTTCAATACTCCTGTTATAGTAGTATTTATTAGAAACTGGCGTTAACTTGTTTGAATCACAATGTTATCATTAACAATCTCTAAGTGTACTTTGGTAATGTCGTTACCAAATAGTAATGTTTTAGCAAGTGGCTTTTTAATCTTTTCATTAATTAAACGTGCCATTGGTCTTGCTCCCATACTAGGAGTAAATCCATTATCAGTTAACCAATCAAGAACTTGTGTACTATGCGACATTGCCACACCACGTGGTGTTAACATATCACGCAACTCTTTAATAAACTTATTAGTAACTTGTTTCATTAACGTCTTATCTAGTTTATTAAACTGTACAACTGCGTCTAAGCGGTTACGAAACTCTGGACTAAAGAAACGTTTAACTGCTTCATTACTTGCTGTTGTATTATCGTTATCACCAAACCCAATTGTATTACGTTCAGCATCTCTAGCACCTAAGTTACTGGTTAAGATAACAATAGCATTACGTGCGCTAACACTTTTGCCTTCACTATTTGTAATCATACCATTGTCCATAAGTTGTAGCAATACATTACTTACATCTGGGTGTGCTTTTTCAATCTCATCTAGCAACAAGATACAGTTTGGATTTTCTTCTAGTTTGTTTACCAGCAACCCACTGCCTTGTCCACCTTCGCCATAACCTACGTATCCTGGAGGCGCACCAATTAGTTTAGCGACTGTATGACGCTCTTGGTATTCACTCATATCAAAACGCACAAGTGGCATGCTCATAGCATCACTAAGTTGTTTTGCTGTTTCTGTTTTACCTACACCTGTTGGTCCTGTAAACAAGTAACTACCAACTGGTTTGTTTGGATCTTTAAGTCCTGCTTTAGCAATATAGATACTATCTGCTAGTCGTGTAATGGCTTCGTCTTGTCCAAATACTTTTGATGTAACAATACGTTCAATATCAACTGGCTTTTCAGTTTTGTACTCACTGTCTTTTGTTAGCACTAATTGATCTACTGGAATGCGTGTTAGTTTAGCAACCTCATAACGGATGTCATCAAGCTCTAGTACACTCTTACGATCTTCTATTGGTAGTAATGCTTGTCTTGCCGCCGCCGCATCTAGAGCATCAAATGCTTTATCTGGTAACTGACGGTTGTGCCAGTATTGGTGTGTTAAGTCAACAGCACCATCCAATGCCTTTTGGTCGTATGCTAGTTCATGATATAATTCATATGCTGGAATAGCGGCACGTACAATACGTTTAGCATCCCCCACTGTGGGCTCTGGAATATCTACTTTATAAAAACGACGATTAAGTGCTTTATCTTTTTCAAAGGTTTCACGATACTCGTCATATGTTGTACTACCAATACAACGTAGTTTGCCTTTTTGTAATGCTGGCTTTAGTAAGTTAGCAACGTCCATTGCTCCTTGTCCAGCACTGCCTGCTCCCATAATCATATGAATCTCATCAATAAACAAGATAGCATCGTCACGGCGCTCTAGTACATCCAAAACTTCTTTAAGACGTTCTTCAAAGTCACCTCTAAACTTAGTACCTGCTAGCAGTGAACCAATATCCAAACTATAGATAGTATTGTCTTTAATAACATCCGGAACACGATCTTCATTAATTAGATGTGCTAGTCCTTCAGCAATAGCAGTTTTACCAACACCACTTTCACCTACTAGGATAACATTATTCTTTTTACGTCTAGCAATAGTTTGTACAAGTTGCTCAAGCTCAGTTTCTCGACCAATCATAGGATCAATTTCACCATTATTGGCTAACATATTTAGATTGTCACAAAACTTTTCTAGTATACGTTCTTGCTTTAATGGTTTATCACGAGTATTAGCTTCTGCTTCTTCAGTTGCTTCATTAGTTAGATATGAGATTAAGTCTTCTCTAGTAATGTCAAGTTGATTTAGCAATACAACAGATGGCGATTGCTCTTCTGTTAAGATACTAATAAGCAAGTCACGTGGGTCAAGTTTCTGTCTACCATTAAACATTGCTTGTGTAAACGCACGATTAAACACACGCTCTAGCATAACTGTCTTTTGTGGTTGAAACTCTTCCTTGTCAATACTATCAACTTCAGTTTCTAGATAAGTGATAACTAGATCTCTAGTTACCTTTGGATCTTTGTCAATATCATAGAAAATATCCTGTACTTCTTCTGTTTCCAGCAATATAGCTAGTAGATGTTCTAGTGTAACATATTCATGTTTGTACCCTCGAGTCAATTGGAATAGTCGTTCTACTAGTGCTTCTATTTTTGGGTCGTTTTGTGACATTTATAATCCTTTTATCTTCATTAATATTAATATAGTATATCTTACGTCAGATGTCAACAGCTAGATTACATCTTTAAGCAATTTATTTAAGTCTTGTTCAGTTAGTTTTGGAATATCTACTATTATTTCTACATACAAATTTCCATTGGAATTTCCACGACGTGGCAGTCCACACTCTGGTATTCGCAATCGTGTTTTAGATTGTGTACCTGGATTAATCTTTAGTTTTATACTTCGGTTATCAAGTGTTGTAATGATCTTTTCTGTTCCTAACATCGCTTCTCTTATACTAATATTTAACTGTTTTGTTAAATTAAACTCTTCTACGACAAATACTGGATGTCTTTTTAAACGATAACGTACAATTAGATTTCCTGGAATACCTGGTTGTGATATTTGTCCAAATCCAGTATACTTTACTTCAACACCATCATATATACCAGCAGGTATAGTTATAGTTAAGTTGCGAACTTCATTGTTGTGTTTTACTTCAATATCTTTTGGAGTATTACTGATTAGTTCTTCTAGTGTTACATGGTATGTAATATGTATGTCTTGATTACGTGGTTGTCGCTGTGTAAAATTAAAGTGTTGTTTAAACAGATCTTCAAATCCACGCATATCAGTTTGGTTATGAAAACCTTGAGATTGCTCTTGTTGTGGGGGATTTTTAATATTATCGTAAGCCTCGTTAATAGTCTTAAACTTTTCTTCATCGCCGCCACGGTCAGGGTGATGCTGTTTAGCTAATTTACGATATGCTTGTTTGATTTCATCTTCGGACGCAGTTTGGCTGACACCCAAGACACTATAAGGATTAGTCATCTACTGTTTGATTATGTTCCGCTATTGCTGCGTCTGACTCTTTGTAATAGCCTTCATATGCTGCAATAATTGCTTGCTGTTGTTGTACTAGAGCACGAATGTCACTAAAGTTTAATCCAAGATTAGCATAGCCATCACCAGTAAGACCGTAGATAGCAAATGGCTTTCCACTCTGTGCTAGTGTAGCTATTACTGAATCCAAATTATCTTCGTTAATAACGACCCAGTTGACTTCTTTTAAATTGAGTTCATCAACTGCTGGCAATGTTAGCTCAGGTCGTTGGATTGGTTTTGCGCTTATCTCAATCGTTTGTTGGGGCTGAGAACACGCTGTTAGGAGTATGACCAGGCCAAAGCCAAGGGCACTCTTTGTTAAAACTAATTTCATTTTCTGCATTCTTTTCTTTTTCGGTTAGTGGGCTTCCACTCAAGATTTCAAAACATCTTCCTGCGTTTTCAGTCCCACGGTTAACAGCACGTTCAATACCTTCAGGATTAGCAAGTGCTGCTGCTGTTAGGTCTATCTTTTCTAACTTGTTTGCTAGCTCTTGATTCTGTCTACGTATTTGTGTATATGCTTCATTTATTTGAGACAACTCTGTATTGACTCTAGCATAATCTGCTTGTAAACTTTCCAGTGCCTGTTCATTAGTTTGTACTGCTATTTCTAGTTTGGCGTTATTCTCTTGTAGTACGGCCATGCGAGCTTGAGTATCAGTATAATACCAATACCCTATACCGCCCATTACAGCGATAACAATTAATAACAATCCTGCTAGTCTCATTACTTATACCTATTCCAGTTACAGTCCGGCGAGGCTACGAACTCTTTCAAGTGACTCATCAATTTCTGGTGCTGGAGGATACTTTAGTACATATTTTTCTGAATTATTAACCACTGTACTAGATAAGTTATCTTCTGTTAAATCAATTGCGCTATCACCTTTGTAGTAATTATATTTCCACTCTGTAATACCAGTTACTTGACTAGCAACTTTAACAATATTCATAATTTTTTCATATAGTCCTGAGTCACGATTAAATTCAACAAACACCATTGTGTTTCCTTGACCGTTTGGACCTTCACTAACGTCTACATCTAGATGTTCAGTTACGTCAGTTTCAATTAAGTTACTTAGATCTCTTGCTGGTTGCTCAAATTTAACTTCAAACGCAACAACAACTGTTTCATTTGATTCGCCAATCTTGGGAGTATACTGGTCAATACTAATTGTTGGAGTTACTAAGTTCTCCATTTCACCATATTTTACTGTCATTCTAAACCACCTGTTAAATCTTCTTTATTAGGAGCAATGTCATTATCGTAATCAGTGTCATAAGCACTATCAACATCGCTCATATCAATATCAACACCGTTAATTGTAACTTTACTACTATCAAACTCACTAACAAAGTCACGTGGCATTTCAATTGTCACTAACCATACTGGTGTAGTTTTTTTCTTTGGTTTACGTTTACCTGTTTTAGTATCTATCTCACCAAGATCATCTGGAGATGAAATTTTAACTGGTTCAATAAGTTCATCCTTTTTATAATAAACTTTTGCTCCGTGTTTGATTAATCTTAATGCCGCATCAGGGTCAGGCATTAAGTTTTTTGGATACATTAGTGTTACTGTAATCCAATATCTACTTACGTCTGGTCCTGCTATTACTTCACCATATTCCCAGTTCTTATAACTGTACATATGTAAATTATCCAAAACTTCCTCGAATTCAATCAACACATTTAAGCTGTTAGTTGAATCTATAATACCATCTAGGGTATTCTTTAATTGTTCAATATCTGTACTCATCTTAGTATTATTTATGCTCCTTTAATAAATACTCTTGTGGACACATTGGGCTCAGCTTTAACCAATGGAGCACTACATGTCAAGAAGAGCGAGAAAACAAAATAGCAAGGCAAATTTTAACAATATGGTTGTAGAACTACAGACATATCGCAAAAAGAAGATAACTATTTTACCACGTAATGTAAATCAGGAAGATTACATTGCGATATTAGACGACACCCAAACACCAATAGCATTTGCAACTGGTCCTGCTGGAACAGGTAAAACCATGCTGGCTGTCCAAATGGGCATTCAGAAGTTTGAGTCGGGTGAGATTAGTAAAATAGTAATCACACGTCCTGCTGTAAGCGTTGACGAACAACACGGGTTCCTACCCGGCAGTCTTAAAGATAAGATGGCACCCTGGACACGACCAATATTCGACGTATTAGAAGAACATTGGGATCCAAAGCAAGTGGAAAAGATGATCGAGAACAAAGAGATCGAGATCGCCCCACTAGCTTATATGCGTGGTAGAACATTCAAACAGTGCTGGATTGTAGCAGACGAAATGCAAAATGCTACACCAGAACAAATGAAAATGTTACTAACACGTATTGGTACTGGTTCTAAAATCGTTGTTACAGGAGACTTAGCACAACATGATAGAGGATATGATAATAATGGTCTAAAAGACTTTACAACCAAACTAACCGACAAACATAATACAATCAAATGCGTACATTTTACAAAAAAAGATGTTGAAAGACATCCTGCTGTTGTAGATGTACTAAACATTTATGGCGAATAATTAAGATTTAACAATAGTATTATACACCTGAGCCCATGTGTCTACTTTCTTAACACCGCCATAATCGAACCAAGCGTTGTGTTCGTGTCGTATTAACAAACTCTTTAAGCCAAGGTCTGCGCCTAATTTGGCATTCTCAGGCTTGTCTTCAATCCAAAACAGTCCACTATCTTTATAAGGTAGTAGAGCTTCGTCTTTATCTGCTCCAGTATCTAGACATGTAACAAAGTCGAATACATCACCAAACAAGTTAACCAAGTTCTGTGTACGAAGTTCCTTAGCATAAGGATCTAAGCTCAAACTAGTAATCGCTCCAAAACGATAACCTGCTTTAACAAGTTGTTCAACACCATATTGTACATCACGTAATGGCTTTAAGCAACACATCCAAGCACTATTGTTAAACTCTGTAATTAGTGCTTTGATATGGTTACGCTTTTGACCATACACAACGTGCATGTCATACGTAGCAATACTATTACGTTGGAAGCCTTTGCTTTCCATCCAATCATGAAACGCAGCCTCCCAGTCAAGCATTACACCATCGATATCTGTTAGTACTATATTCTTATTCATATTATTAATCTTTCTTCTTAATTTACTCTTATACTATACAGTAAGACGTCTTGGTTGTCAAGTGCTAATTTTAGGAAAAAGCATATTATTACAAAAAAGTTCTACATCTTCTTCTGGCAATCCAAGTGACTTCATTACATTAGCAGTGTGTGGATTTAGCTTCTGATTATCACAATAATAGTTTTGTGCCTTAATTACCGCTGGGTCTTGATCGCCTGCTGTATATTTGCCAACCTCGCTTAAATACGCTGTTAAATTATCTGTAGCAATACGAATAATTTCATCTACTTCAGCTTCATCAGTAACGTTACCAGCGGCAAGCATTTTACCTGTAAAGATATTACGAGCCCACTCAGGCAGTTCACGTTGCTTTTTGGGTACAAAGTGATCAACACTGTCAAAATACCCTTGTATCATATCATGCTCTCGATTACTACTAGGAGAGAAATCATGGAACGCTCCAGTTATCTTACGTTTACCAGCAATAACATCAAAGCCATATATAGGAGCATCGTTGTTTAGGACTGGAAATATACATACGTGCATCATCCAAAGTCCTCGACTCTCTCTAGCATCTACAACGTCAATATGGGCTCTACGAATATTATCGTTAGCCCATACACGGTTTACCCAGCCGTCTCTATTAAAATAGTCTAGCCCTGGTTCATTATCTTCATGGCAGTGTGCATCGAGGACGTCCACTATCTGTTTCTGGCACTGGATTAGTTTTTCCCAAAGCATTGCGTTTCTCCTGTTCTTTTTCCATTGTTTTCTTACACTGAATAATAACTTTCTTTTCAATGCTAGTAAAATCATTCCAACGTTTAGCAAAGACAGTAGTACCAAATGTTTCTAGTTCATCTGATATACGGCTTAGCATATTTGCTAGCTCAAGATTTTCTGTTGTTCTATAAGACAAATCGCTCATGTAACGTCCAACTGCTGCTGCATCAATCATATTCTTACTTCCACTTCTTTGTATGTTTTATTAAAACGGTTAACTGTACCACATAGTGCGTGGTGATTATCTTTATCAATGGCATAAACCATTGCGGCTCTAACTTTATTTTCATCTGATACAATATTTGTACCATATTCAATTGCTTCACTAATAGTATCAAAGCTCTTGCCAATACGACTGTTTGTTACTGGCTGAAATAATACTACATTATAGTGATGTGGATTGTCTCGGATACTCTTTTCAAAAACATCCATGTCATTAACACGTTTAGTCATTATGATGTTGCCATTTCAAAACGTGCTTCTGACTCAGCTTCTTCACGCATTTCAGCAATTATAACGTTTACAATTTCATCAAATGCGGCGTAAAAAGCCTTTGTGCCGTCAAACAATTTATTACACTCATCAAACGCATCTGCGTCAACAAAACTCCAGTTAATGCTACCATCAGCGTTCCAGTTATCTGAATCGAAAGTTGCAGTGTTAATTGATTCTTGTAATGTTGCGTAATTTGACATATTGTAATCTTTCTGTTTAACTAACTTATATACATGTTCTAGCAGTTCTAGACCAAGATGTCAACAGAAAACAGAACAAATGTTTTCAATGAAAACAACAGGTTATAAAATAATTCAAATTAATTTAAATTAAAGTCCTAAAATACGCTCGGGTTTCTCTTGTAAGCCTTTATGTGGATTACGAGTTAGGTACTCACTAACTTGTTCAAAGTAAAAAGCACAATCTTCTTCGCCATTTGAATCTAGTGTTCGTGCACTTTCCTTAAAAAAGTTAACTAATTCTCGGTAACCGATACGTCCATCATTCATTGTCATTGATTAGGGTACTCCATGTTTTAAGTTTTTCACGTTTAACTTGACTGCGTTGATAAATTTCATCCTCACTTACCAATCCATGATCAATTAACAAATCAATCATACAGTAAACATCGCCTACTTCTTCAAGTAGTTTTTGTTTCCATTTTTCTTCAACCTGATCAATATTCTCGTAACGCCTCAAATACTTCATGCATACTTGGGTTAACTCTCCGCACTCTTCGGCGGTTATTGCCATCAGTTGTTGTAGTGTGTTGATTGGTGTTTCCGTCTGTTTCAAAGTTCTCTTCCTCGATCATTTGAAATGCTCTCTCGAACATTGGGTGATTATAGTTTTGTAGAATCTCGCTAATTTTAACGCCGTCGATATCCTGGATTTTCATTATTGATGCTGCTTTCAAGTTTGTTGATAATTTTATGTTCACGTCTATTTTTTATGAGGTTTTCTTCCTCTGTACTATATGTACTACAACGTTCTAGTTTATCTTCTAGATACCATAATAGTTCATATAAATCTTTTTTACATCTCCACGTTACAAAACCATCCATACGTGGATCTGATTCGGCCCATGCGATTTTATCTACATGAGCCTTTACTTCGTCTATGGACCAATCAATGATCATACATCAGATATTTTATTAATAATATCACGTTCACGACGAGCTTCATCTTTTACTTTAGATTTAGCACTGCTGATTGCTATACTAATACCAATATAAGCAAACCAAATAATCAGTGTGCCGTAGATAATAAACTCAGGATTTGAACTATATGTGTTCACAGCATCTACTGCTAGTGTGATTGTGCTAATAAACAGCATAAATCCTAGTACATAGCTGAACGCATATACATAAATGCGAGTATTATCTGATAGATTACGAATTAAATTTAGCATGGGAGGTTCCTTTACATTTCAATTTGATAACCAGGTGCGTTCCGTTCGAACTCATCTAGCTCTGCTTGCTTACGTACAAGCATACTGCGAAGTGATTGGCGAGCCATTCTCTTCTCGTCTGATGCGCCTTCCTCCCAGGCGATAAGAACATTTTGGATTGTTTCAATATCAAAAACTACATCAGTCATTCTATTTTCCTTTTATTGATTATTAACAACTACTGATACAACTTTGTATCCAGAATATTGATTCTCAAGAAGTGATCGAGCATAATAATCATTCTGTTCTATAATAACCTGAGTTTGTAATGGCCCAGCTTGATTAAAGTCAGTTTTTGCGAGCGTTGCTACATAGTTAGTCATTTTATTTTCCTTTTAATTAAATTAATATTAACAGCATAACATGAGTATACTATGCTGTCAACTATTTTTCAGTTCAAGTAATGTGGACCAGTCCAAGCAACACTGAATGAATCAGCAAAAATGTTACCACGTGCTTTGTTACGAGCAGGTGTATTGTAACCAGCAGCTTTCAAAATATCACCTTTTTGGAACAGTTTATCATTATCAGTTTTAACAATAAAGCCCCAAACACCATTGTCACGGACAAGTTTAATATATTTGCTGCCTTCTTTGATCTCAAAACTATTTTCAAAGTTAGCAAGTGTTTTACCAAAGTAACTATCTGGATCTGGCATACCACGTCCACTAGACATTACGAACTTAGTGTAATCTTCTTTAGCTTTTTGGATTAGTTTTTGAATTTCATTTTGCATCTTGGTTCTCACTCCGTATTTGCTTAACTTATACATATACTATAGCACCAATACGTCTTGGTGTCAAGCCCTAATTTACTTTTTTTTCGGGTTTTTTCTTAATTTTCCGTCTTTAGTAAAGTAAGTATCTCTAAGACTTGCAAGACCTCCTTCTACTCTACTAGGATACTTGCCTAAGAATGTGCCTGCTTCTAAGTCGCCCTTTGTAATGTGTTCTTTGTGGAAGTGTTCGATATCATCCCAACAAGCTAACATTGTTTTGCCCATATCGTCAAAGAACCCATCGCTAAAGATAGCATCGTCTTGTTGATAGTAAGCATATGATGCCATGAGATACCAGGGCACCATCATGTTTATATTATCAGCAAATATTTCTGCGGCACTATCATCTAACATGTTTCCCATACAACCTTTATATAGTGAGCATCTAAATCGTCACGATACTCTATTGCGTCACAAATGTCATTAAAGACTTTGCGAACTATTCTATCAGGAAAGAAGCCAGTAATTATGTACATTTTATTCCAATATCTGATAACATTTTACGAGCATCACTAACGTCTTCTTCAGCAGGCATTGTTATCATTTCGTCAAGTATCATTTCCTGAAGTGTGACAGCCATAAAAAAATCTTCTTTGCTGAGTGTGTTCATCCATTCCAACACATCATCAGTGGTATCACAAGCCCAAAGTTTATCTAGCATTTTAACTTGTTTGTCATTTAATCCATCAATTTGGAGTTTCATGATCCCATCCAAAGTTCATATGATCCATCTTCACGAACTTCACAATCTTCAATGAAGACATGCCAATCACCAAGTTGTTTTGCTTGTTGGTAACAAGACTCAGCAGCACGCCATATATCACGAACACTGCCACTTGCGGCAAATGCGCTCACTTCAATTTCTTTAGCAGTGTTGTTTTGTAGTTCTTCAACAGTTGATGCTTGATCATAAAATCTATAGCAAATACGCTTAACACCCTCGTTGAAAATGTTTTGGTCAATATCTGAAAACTCCCACATGGACCATACAGTCTCATATCCTAGTTCAGTTTGCATGTCGTTCCAATACTCCATTGATAGTGTATCAGCATCTACATCTGTAAATACAACATCTTCCATTGCGATTGTTTCTGCGCTTACATCTTCAAATTTTACAGTTTGATCAAACATATTAGTACCTCGTTTTGCTTAACTTATACATATACTATAGCACCAATACGTCTTGGTGTCAAGCCCTAATTTACTTTTTTTTCGGGTTTTTTCTTAATTTTCCGTCTTTAGTAAAGTAAGTATCTCTAAGACTTGCAAGACCTCCTTCTACTCTACTAGGATACTTGCCTAAGAATGTGCCTGCTTCTAAGTCGCCCTTTGTAATGTGTTCTTTGTGGAAGTGTTCGATATCATCCCAACAAGCTAACATTGTTTTGCCCATATCGTCAAAGAACCCATCGCTAAAGATAGCATCGTCTTGTTGATAGTAAGCATATGATGCCATGAGATACCAGGGCACCATCATGTTTATATTATCAGCAAATATTTCTGCGGCACTATCATCTAACATGTTTCCCATACAACCTTTATATAGTGAGCATCTAAATCGTCACGATACTCTATTGCGTCACAAATGTCATTAAAGACTTTGCGAACTATTCTATCAGGAAAGAAGCCAGTAATTATGTACATTTTATTCCAATATCTGATAACATTTTACGAGCATCACTAACGTCTTCTTCAGCAGGCATTGTTATCATTTCGTCAAGTATCATTTCCTGAAGTGTGACAGCCATAAAAAAATCTTCTTTGCTGAGTGTGTTCATCCATTCCAACACATCATCAGTGGTATCACAAGCCCAAAGTTTATCTAGCATTTTAACTTGTTTGTCATTTAATCCATCAATTTGGAGTTTCATGATCCCATCCAAAGTTCATATGATCCATCTTCACGAACTTCACAATCTTCAATGAAGACATGCCAATCACCAAGTTGTTTTGCTTGTTGGTAACAAGACTCAGCAGCACGCCATATATCACGAACACTGCCACTTGCGGCAAATGCGCTCACTTCAATTTCTTTAGCAGTGTTGTTTTGTAGTTCTTCAACAGTTGATGCTTGATCATAAAATCTATAGCAAATACGCTTAACACCCTCGTTGAAAATGTTTTGGTCAATATCTGAAAACTCCCACATGGACCATACAGTCTCATATCCTAGTTCAGTTTGCATGTCGTTCCAATACTCCATTGATAGTGTATCAGCATCTACATCTGTAAATACAACATCTTCCATTGCGATTGTTTCTGCGCTTACATCTTCAAATTTTACAGTTTGATCAAACATATTAATTTCCTCTTTGTTACCATTATAATATAGCACCAAAACGTCTTGGTGTCAACAAGAAAAGGCAAAAAAGTTTTCTGCCTTTTCAATAAGTTATAAAATATTTTGATTACTTGGTGTAATATTATCACCGTATTCTATTGTTTTGATATTGTGACAGTTACTACACAGTGTTACCAAATTATCTGGCTCATTGTTTTCATGGTTGCCATCAATATGATCCACTGTTAGTGCGGCACGTAGTAGGCTGTTATGCTTTTTAGGATCGCTTTCTTTATACTTGCTAACACGTGGCAACTTAGCAGGATCAAATCCACAATCACTACATGATGTCTGACGCATCTGACTGTATGCTTTGGATGGTGTAGCCATACCGCCAAATGTCGCAAAGTTACGCTGACATGGATCACAGTACTCTTTCTCACCTGGACCTTTCCACAGTGTTAAGTGACTACTACAGCCTGGTGTTTTACATTTACCACGCATTGCGGCTTTCATTTCAGTTGTACTTTTACGCACACGGTCTGTTGCTTCACGAATAGCCATTACACTAAATCCTCCGCAGTAAAGTTAAATGCTACTTCAAAAGTTGGTAATTTTTGTTTAAACCCTGCTGTCTTAAGAGCACCAGCAATCCAGCTTGGTCCAACAATTGTTTGGTTACAACGATAAGTCTTACCCTCAATCATACGCCCTGCCTTTTTTTCGATGTCACAGTGATTTTGGTATGCTGCTTGTACTTTACGTCCTTTAACAGTTCCACTAGGAGCCCAGGTGTTTTGTGTAATCTTGGACAATATAGCAGACATTTCGTTGATATATTCATTAGTAACAACAATACCGTCGTTCATACACTGCCGAAAAAACACACTAAGGTTATCAATTTCCATTGCAATAAACGGCTTGTCAGCATTGCTAACTGAATGGTAATACATTACACGTTCAAACACTTCTACAGGAAAATTACGATTCATAACTTCTGTCATACGTGACCAAGCACCACTACGTTTCTCGTCACCAAACTTTTCGCTGGTAGCATAGTAACTGTAGTTCTCAAAATATTCTTGTAACTTAACACAACGGTTGTTCCAGAACTCAGTAAGCCCATCATGGCGGAACCCTGCTACATACTGCTTGTACAAGTCAATGTTTTCCAATTTCTTGCTGGTACGGCCACTATTAAACTCAACAAAGCGACGACGGATTGCGGCACGATCATCTCCAGGATACTGATCAACTGGTACTGTTACTAATTCAGGCATCATACCAAAACCATATACACCAATAATGTATAGTGCTAGTCCAGTGTGTTGTCCATCCCAAGCAACATGACGTGATACATTACCATCTTTACGTTTTGTATCTAAATAAGTGCGGATACGATTAACAAAGTCTGGATTAAATTGTGAAATAATATCAATTAAGTTCTCACGATCAGGCCAACGTTGCATTGTATCATTAATATCAATACTAGTTACTGGTACATATTGAATTTCTCCCATGCCAACAGTGTCTTTAACCATATCATCGTATGTTTCATAACCCATTGCGGCAACCATGCCTTCAGCTAAACTACGGAATAGCATTTCCAAATCACTATCTTTGGCATACAATTCTTGTAGACGCTGATCAACTGTTACAAATAGATCTTCATCTGTGTGATAAGTTTGGTTAATTTGAGAGGCATAGTCGTTTGTATTATTAGTATTTTGTAATAGCATCATCATATCTGAATACTTTCTATATTGCTTCAAATATAATATACAGTAAGACGTCTTGGTTGTCAAGCCTTAATCAAAGATTTTTCTAAATTTTTTGGCACCTTTAGATACATTTTGCTTCCAGGCTTTACCTGGATCTAAGTCATTATTTGTATCGCTGATATATTTAAAACAATAAAACTCTGGAATACCAAAGTGTTCACACACTCTGCCAATGGCATATGCTTCCATGTCTACAATATGATATGGTAAATTTGGTCTAGCAAAGCTATCACCAGTACCACATATAATACTTGTTTGACGATTACTAGTGTAAAAATGTTGTTCTTGATCTTTTTCAGTTACATATAACGGAAGTCCAAGTGCCGTAATATCCATATCTCGTTCTATTAAACTACATACTCCTAGTAGCTCGCCTGCTACACTATCATCACTAGCACCTGCTGTTCCATAATTATAAACAGCCGTAACATGTGGATTAGCAGTCAAGTATTGTGTTACTGCTAGCGTAGCGTTAACTTTACCGATACCAGTATACACAACGTTAAAACCTTTGGGAGCCATTTTGCGAGGAAATTCTTCAGCTAGGGCAACAAAGATTACTTTATTCATATCATTTGCAGTTCAATTAATGTAGCACTCAGATTAATTTCAACATCTGCTACACTCATATGTTTAACTAGTCCATTACGAATAACAATAACAGCTTCATCTTGTTTATCTGGAGTGTCACCAAACCAGTCTATATTCTCATATAGCTTTCTAAAGATGCCTTCGTAGTCAGTTGGTCTAGCATTAGCAATAATTAATTTACGGGCACTGCGTATATCGCCACTCTTAAACAAGTCTACCATTTTAATTAACCAAGCACTGTCGTCACCACCTTCTTCAGGCTGTGTTAGTACACCATCCATAACATTTGATTGTAGGTTATTGATAGTTTTACGCATGTCTGGCTGTGTAGCTACAACAAACGATCCCAACATATACGGATCATATTTAACACCTTCAGCGTCAAGTATGGTTACCATGCGATTAAAAAACTCTGTCTCGTCTTGTTTCTGGATCTGAAATACTTGACAACGACTTTTAAGTGCTGGAATAATTTTATTATCATAATTACATGTAAGTATAAAACGTACACTCTGATGGTTTTGTTCCATTACACCACGTAACGCCGCTTGTGCTTCTGGGGACAAGTAATCAGCCTCGTCTAGTAGTACAACCTTAAAGTCTCCCCAAGGCATTGTATCACCAAAGTTAGTAATCTTGTTGCGTACATATTCAATACCGTTATCACGACTAGCGTTGATGTACAATACATCTGCTGGTTGTACACCTAGTTCATTAATAAGTACTTTTGCTAGCGTAGTTTTACCCGTACCAGCACTTCCAGCAAACATTAAATGTGGAATACTTTTGTCAGTTACCCAACCATTAATAAGACGTTTTTGTCCATCATTCTTGAATACATATTCAGACAAAGTCTTGGGACGATACTTTTCTACCCATAATTCTTTCATTTACTTTTCCACTTTTTCTTTTACTATAACATTATTTTTAGGTGTGTCGAGCGTAAAATACGACCCGTCTGGATTATGTGTGCCACTGTTACTGAATGCCCACCAAAAGCAATTCCATTTGTTATATCTACCATAATAAGCTAGGGTACTTTGATCCGCTCCATACAACCGCACACCTTCAGCACGTAAATGGACATACTCAAGTTTAAAATTATTATATCTCTTCTTCAACTTTAACAGCACCTTTTGCTCCACACTTAGGACAAAACCAGTGCCCTCTATCCATTTTAAACTTCTTTTGCATTACTGCGTAACTAAAGTAACACTTGCAATGATTACAAGTAATATGAAAGATGTATTCTAAATGTGCGCTAAAACTACTCATTTTGTTTTATTGCCTTTATAATTATTGCTGCTGGAAATACTTTTAGTAATACATCAATTGCTTTATTATCATTTAACGCATCAACAATCGCTGTACCGTATTGTCCATCTATTTCAATTTGACAGTTATCATTTTTAGTTTTATTCATATGTAGTATTTTGTCTTCAGGTAGTTCAAACAGTACTTTAAATTCAAACCCTGTTGGAAAATCTATAATATTATTCATATCTCATATAATGTTACTAACATCTCCATGATAAACACCCATGATGTCTTTTGGATCTAGTGCGTATAATTTTCTATTATCCGCATCGTCAACCTCAAACCCACGACTCCAACGTCCGTGTGCTACGCAAACAATGTCACCTTTTTTAATATCATTTGCAACTTCAGTCATGCTACCAACGTCATGTACTTCAAAATATCTTGATTTAATACCACGAGTTTCGCCATCATCATTCAAGATAATTAATCCACTGTTAAGTGTATGTTGTCCTGGAGGGTTTACAAAAAACCCTAGTACAGTTTTTGCTGTTGCTCTTACTTGTCTCATTTATTCCTCATCTAATTCTAATGTTTCAATTGAACCGTCATCGTATTCAATCTCTGCGTATTTTGAACCATCATCTCTTGTTCTAGTAATTTTACTTACTGCTTCTGGTTCAGGTTCTACTACTGGTTGTTCAATCTCTGGCTCTGGCGCTGGAGTAGACATAATTGGTTTTGGATCACTAATTGGTGTTGTTGTAGCTGGTGTCCGTTGGGCCGCATCAGCACGAGCAATCTCTTCAGCTGTATACTTTACAGTACCGTCACTGTTTAATCTATCACCTCTGGCATTCATTAATACGTTGCCAACTGATCTAGCAGTCTCATTTTTTGCGGCAAGAGCAGACATGTCAATCATTCTACCTCTTGCAGTTTTTACACTTCTCATCTAAAGAATTCCCTATAATCTAAATTGTATTTAATACTATCTATCTTGTGTACACCAAGAAGATATAACACATAACTAGCAACACTTGATCCACGTCCTACACCCATTACAACATCGTTTTCACGCATTAACTCAACAAAATACATCATATACTGTAATAGTGACAGCAACCCACGTTCTTCAAACTCTGTAAGTTCTGTAACAACACGTTGGTATTCAGTTTCATTTTTTGTTTTACTTAATAAGTGATCAACTATGTTAATTTTTTTGTATTCGTCAGGCATAAACCAATTATCTACTAGTTCTTTATTATACTTATCTAATCCATTATTAGGCAGTTCTACATTTATCTTTTCATCAATCAAAAACAAACTACAAAACTGATTATATCTATCAATACTTAATGTATTTTCCATTGTCACCGTGTGTACTTTTTTACCCTGTAGAAGTAAATCTACAAGTTTGTTTTCATCTATAATGATTTCGTTGTCGCTATTCAACATCGCCAATATTCATTACGTTGTCAGCATCAGGATCTCTACCATCTTCAACAGCACGTTCACGTTTTGCTTTCTCACCGTCACTTGCTACTCGAGAATGGTACTCTACCATTAATACATCTAACATGTTTTGCATTTGTCCAATTATACCTGGACTCATACCACTTTGATGTGCTTGTGCTACTTTACGCTTTAGTTCAATTTGTTTTTCCAGCATCTGATCAACAGTCATGCCGTCATAATCTACAAACATTAGTCTCTCCTTATACTTCTATTATACTCTACAGCATTACGGATCAAAGTCAAGTCTATATTATACTTTTCACCTGTTTTAATAATAGCACTTGTGTCTTTAGGAAAACAATGACCACCAAAACCACGATGTTCTGTTACTTCTGTGTGACTACTACCTATGCGAGGGTCTTCACCTACAAGATGTAGTACCATGTTTGCGTTTACGCCAGTTGCCTCACATAGATCGTGTATCTGATTAAAGAAGGATACCTTAGTTGCTAAGTACGCATTACGGAAACATTTTGTTAATATGAGTTCTTCTACATCAACATGCGTTGTAGTGAATTTATCATCTTTAAATGCTATAGAGAACAATGTGTGCCAGAATGATTTTCTATCACCGCCCATGTAAATCTCTCTAGTATTATAGAAGTCTTCGTCAGCAGTTGCGGCACGTAAGAACTCTGGACTAAACGCAATTAAATGATTGGGATACATAAACTTAATTTTACGCCAACCTTCTAAACTTAGTGTACTTTTAATTAAGATTGGTGTCATTTCAGATAACAGACTAATCACATCACAAACATTACTTACATCACAACTGCCATCATCAGCAGGAGGTGTACTTACACTAATGATACACGCATCCACTGGATTATCTGTCCATGGATAATTTTTATGTGGATCATATATTCTAACTGAGTGTGTTTCACTCAATAGTTTTTTATGAGCATGTCCTACAAATCCGTAGCCTGCGATTAAAATGTTCATAGATTCTCCTAATATTTAACTAACAGTATATACACTTTTTTGGCATTTGTCAATAAATATTTGTAGTGAGAGGGAAACTATTATGATTACAGACATGAATTTTGAACAACGTAGTCTACTATTTGCTAAACTAGCAAGTATAGCCTACAGTGATGATACAAAACAAGTTAAAAAAGATGCAAAAGCATTAGGTTTTACTACTATAGAATTTTACAACAATGGCGGTGCTCAAGCATATCGCTTTATGAACAAAACAGACATTGTTATCGCTTGTCGTGGAACACAACCAAATGAGTTTAACGATATTAAAGCAGACTTAAAAGCAGCTCCAGTAATGGCAGAAACTGTTGGTAGAGTACACGTTGGCTTTAAAACAGAAGTAGACGAGCTATGGCCAATGGTTATGGAAGATTTACGTGAGTGTGGTAAGAAACGTACAGCATGGTTTTGTGGACACAGTTTAGGTGCCGCAATGACAACTATTATGGCTAGCCGTTGTGAAGACGATCCGCTTATGCCAAATATTGCTGAAGTATATACATACGGATCACCACGTACAGGTTGGAGAAAGTTTATCAAGAGCTTAAACTGTAAACACCAACGTTGGGTAAACAACAACGATATTGTTACCCGTGTACCACTTGCTATTATGGGTTATAAACATGATGGTTGTGAACACTACATGGATTCAAATGGTGACTATAAGCCAAATCTCAAAGGTACTCGTCGTGTAAAAGACCGTTGGCGTGGTATGTGGATGGGCTTAAAGCAAGGTGGTATCGATAACTTTAGTGACCACAGTATGACAAATTATATTGCTAACTTAGAAAAGTTACAGTAAGTCAAGAAAAGAGGCTCTTAAAGAGCCTCTTTTTAGTCTATGTTTATTAATTATTATCCGTAAGAGATAAATTCGCCTGTTGTTGGATTGTAAGCAACTTGCTTAAATCCTGCTGGTATTACTCCTGCTACATTTCTAACTGGTTTAACTATAAACTCACTTACTTGAGTTGTGTTTAAGGCGATGCCTGTAGCATTAATCACAATTGAGTTATCATGTTGATTAGCTGTGCCAGCATTCGTACCAATTGCTACTGCTTTTGTGCCTTGATTTGTTTTACCAGTATTGTGACCAATTGCTACTGCACGGTCGCCTTGTTGTTCCATACCTGCAAAAGGACCTATTGCAACTGACTTTTCGCTTTGACTAGTTTCACCTGCTTGTTGACCAATTGCTACTGCTTGAGTTGCCTGTGCAGAGCCGCCTGCACTATCACCAATTGCTACAGCATTTTCACTTTGATTGTTGCGACCTGCTGTCTTACCAACTGCAACTGCATCAACACCTTGCCCAGTATATCCAGCTTGATATCCAACTGCTGTTGCACCAGTACTTTGGTCAATGCCACCAGCAGCACCACCTATTGCTACTGCGGTTAATCCTTGATTTGTTTCACCCGCCTGTAGGCCAAGTGCTATTGTTAATGGACCGTCGGCATTATTTTTATCACCTAAAGTGGCCCAAGTTGTGGCACCGCCACCACCGCCGAGACCTACTAAATCAACTCCGCCTGCTGTTGCGCCGTCACTGATCTTTATTTTATTTGTGTCTGTGTCTACCCACAGCTCGCCGTCTTTGCCAATGTATTCTGTACTATTAGCTGAAATATTTTTTGAAATTATTTGTTTTGTGCCCATTGAATGATGCTCCTATACTGCCTGTATTTAGCGATAGGAGCATCATATTTTTAATATCCGTTAGGGACAATCACATAATGAATTGCTAGGACGATGGCAACACTTGCGCCTAGTCCTATCATCATCTTCTGAAAGTCTCGTGCTACCAGTGGAAACACGCTCTTAAACTTCTTTTTACCAGTAAAGCTCGCAATAGCAAGTTCACGTCCTGCTAGCATACCAACAAACACCCATGTTGTACTCATTGGAATGTCGTTAAGCTCTTTAAAGAAGTACAAGCACAACCAATAGAATAGATCAATCAGCGTTGCTGACCTTACGTATCTTGTGTTGTGTTTCTCTAATACAATCGATTGAATCTTGCCGCCTCGTTCCTTAAACATAAAGAACAAGCCAACTACAAATACCACACTGACCAAGAACATTAGGTCTAGTGGTACTTCACGTGGAAGGAACACTGCGATGTTAGCCATGTCATGTGACAACCAAGTCCACCACAAGCCTCCTGTTGCAATCCATTGTGCCGCACGCCAATAGTTTTTGTGTGCTTCTTTAACTGGTGCTGTTTCGTCCATCCATCTGCTTATAACATACCAAGCACCATATGCGAACATTGCCGCAATACCATAGCCCATTATACTTTTCATAAGCATCTTCTCTAATACAAATGTACTTGCGAAAGCACTTAGTACTAGGAAGCTGGTTGATACAGGCACACCATAGCGTGTTAGTATAACAAGTATGCCTGGTGCCATAGCATGATACCATTGTACCTCTTGCCATGGAATCTTGTTTAGTCTGCCGTAACTAATGTCACCGCCATTTACAACCCAACCATACCATAGCGTAGCAAGTAATACTGCGCTTGCGGCAAACCATAATGTTTTGTAAGTAAATCTCTCATTGTTTGATGCCATCCATGTACCGAGAGTCTGTACTGAATCGTTTGCTATCACAGCATAGGCTGCGAATAAGAAGCCAACAAGGCTCCATAAAGTGAGTGCGTCCATAATAATCTCCTTTGCTTGACGGCTTTACCCCGTCGCTCACAAATATAATACTGTTGTATTACAAAATTATTTATTACTCAACAAACCTATACAATACCTAATAGAGATGCAATAACAGAACCCGCAATAACACCAACTAATCCCCAAGCTAATACACCTAGTTCACCTTCAGTTTTAGTTGTATCAACTACTTTAGTTCCAATAAGGCCACCTATAAATGCGCCTGTAGCTACTGATGCAAAAAACATTATATTTCCTTTTTTATTTGATAAACTGTGCTAGTTGTGGTGCTTGCCAACCTTCTGGCTTTAGTACTTTTCCGTCAGCACGTTTAATTACTTTGTTTGTAGTTGGATCAATCTTAGCAAAGTTTGTATCCATTACTTCTTTCCAGGCTGCTTCTCCATCCCAACCTGCGGCACGTACTGCGCCCATAGTAACAACCAAGATGTCAATTAGAGCATCAAGTTGTTCGACTTTGTCGTTGTCTTGGATAGCTTCTTCTAGCTCGTCTGTTTCCTCACGGATTAGATCGAGATACATTTTGTAGTTTGCTTCACTTGGTGGTTGGTCACATGCTGTACCAAATGTTTCGATGTCTTTGAATGGATTTGTCATTTATTTGCCTCTGTTATCATTTTAATATTCTGTTTAATCTTAGCATTAAACTCAGCGTCTGTCAAGTGATAGTTTAAACCTTCACTCAATGCTCTTGAAAAACTAGCAGTAACGTCTGCGTTAGCGCCTAACCTACGACATGCTTCTTGTGTAGCATATCCGCCACTTAGGAACACAACACGTTCTACATTAGGAAACACTGTGAGATTGTGATACAAGTTAGGTACTTCTGGCGGTGTTAGTTTAAGAATACATTTACCTGGATATTCATCCAAGAACTCCTGTAAGTGATACATAAGAGCATCTTCGACTTCGCCTTTGATAGGATGATGAATAGGTACTTCAGGTTCAATAATAGGTACTAATCCATGCTCCCAAATAGTACGAGCAAGTGTAAACTGTTGTTTGAGTACAGGATGTACCATGCCTACACCTTTAACAATGCTACGCATTTTTGTTCCGTAGATTTTAGGTCCAATACCGTTTGTGGCCCATTCCAACATCTGCTTTACTGGAAACTGTTTAAGTGTTCCATCAGCATCACATCCGCTGTCAATCTTTAGGAACGTGTCAATGCCCATTTCATCCAGGACATTTACCATGCCACGAGTAACTGTGTCTTGGTATAGTATTGCCGCCCAAATGTTTTTATCGTTGAAGTCAGGTGAGTTAACCATACGCATACGCATTTCGTGTACACGTTCCATTTTGTTATCTTCTGTGTACTCACGTCCATAACGTTCTAGTACGCCGCCTGTTGAACCACCACTGTGATCCATAGCTGCAATAAATCTACTCATCATCTACCTCCATCTCATAATATCTACAATAGAAACTGTCACCCCAAGAATCAATCTCTGACTGTGGGTAACCGTTACTTACTAACCATTCCAACGTGCTAGTAAGGTCGGCTGGTATCGGTTTAGGAAACCCATACTTCCATCCACTAGGTGGATCACACATTAATACTTTACTCATTTCATATTCTCTTCCATTGTGCTTTTTAATGTAGCCAAGACGTTTTCAAGTTTGATCAACATATCAGTACGTACACAAACTATTTGAACTGGTCGGTGTACTCTACCTTCGTCAGTTTCTTCAGTGGCGTCAAGCAGACTAAACAGTTCTTTAATACTATCTTCTAAAACAGCTAATTTCTTCTCGGCGTTGATTGCTCGTTCAGCCCATTCTTCTTTACTGGCTGCTTCGATCCTATAGCTCATTTGTCCATCTCCATGATCTACTCATCATTCTCTACTGGTGTTTCGCCTCTATAACACTCACCGCAATAATGTTCAGTTTTAGTATTGTGGTATGTGCCGTAAGAAAGAATAACACTGCATCCATTACAGAGCAACGCACCTCTTCCGCCGTTCAATTTAATTATTGCTTTTACTTCACTCATTTGATAATCCAATCCATATTCATCCAGTCTGTATCTTCTGGCATCATCTCAACTTTGTCGCCGTGAATTTGCTGAAGCTGATCCCAAATACCAGCATTGTTCATTCTTAGTGTGTACGCCGCTGATGTAAGGTTACAACAACGATATCGAGACCCACTAGAACCAGAGAAGTAATAGAATGCTTCGTCCTGTTCTACCTTTGTAATGCCACTGTTCATACGCCAACTGTCGCCATCTAAGTAACCGCCAGATGTTCCAACAAGAAGACGATAGTGAGGATCATCGCCTTTCATCTTGATTACTACCCAGTTGTCACAAGTGTAATCACTCATAAGATTCGCCTGTACTACGAAAGAAGTTTTCACTCCAAAACGCTTTGTCGTCAATCCAAATATCATAGTTTTCTTTTTCGCCAACACTTAGTTCATGGTGCTTTGCACCCCAACCATCTAATTGATTTTTAGTTAAGTCATAGTAGTCAATCTTACTTACACAACCACGAGCAGTCATATACTTAATTGTATGTCCTGCGTCATATAAGGCATTTACTTTATCAATACGGTCCTGGTAAGGAACATGGTTCTTATAATCTTTTTTCCCACCACTGTCAGGTATAATTACTTCTTTACAGATGGTGCCGTCGATATCAATTACATATTTCATTGGAATAAACTACTCACACTTTCTTCATTTGTAATACGGCGCATTGCTTCGCCAAATAATGGTGCTAAACTTACTTGTCTAACTTTTGTACTTTTGCCATCATAAGGAATACTATCACTGATAACTAATTCTTCTAGTTTACTAGCTTCAATCTTTTTACTAGCACCATTGCTTAGTACACCATGTGTAATGTATGCTCTAACACTTAGTGCGCCAGCATCCAAGATAGCTTCTGCGGCTTTACATAGTGTGCCTCCACTATCAACAATATCATCTACTAGGATAGCATGTTTACCTTTAACATCACCAATCAGTGCCATTACTTCACTAACACCTGCTCGAGGTCTGCGCTTGTCTACAATAGCAATATCGCCATGGAACATATCAGCAAACTTACGAGCTCTAACAGCACCGCCTGCGTCTGGTGAAACAAATACTGTCTCTACAGTATTGATGTCATTACCGTCTTTGTAAAACTGTTTTTTAATGTCTTTAGCAAACACTACACGGCTTGTTAAATCGTCCACCGGAATATCAAAAAAGCCTTGAATCTGTCCTGCGTGTAAATCCATTGTAAGCACTCTGTGAGCACCTGCTGTAGTTAGTAAGTCAGCAACTAGTTTGGCAGTAATGGGTGTTCTTGAAGCACTTTTACGATCTTGGCGTGCGTAACCAAAGTAAGGGATAACTGCTGTAATACGCCTAGCACTACTACGCTTGGCAGTATCAATCATTATCAGCATTTCCATTAAACTATCGTTAACTGGTGTACAAGTACTATTCACTAAAAAAACATCCGCACCACGAATGTTCTCTTGTACTTCTACACATATTTCTCCATCACTAAACCGATTTAGTTCTGCTGGAACCAGTTCAGTAAAGCAATGATCAGCAACTGCCTTCGCAAAAGCAGTATTGCTACTTCCTGTAATTATTTTCATATTTTCCTCGTTTGTTAAACTGCGAACGATTCGCCACAGCCGCAACTAGCAGTTGCATTAGGGTTAACAACAGTAAGGTAACTGCCACCCAATTCTTGTACATAGTCAACTGTACATCCAAATAAAAACATCTCAGCCATTACATCAATAACTAAAATATCGTCAATTAAATTGCCCGATACTTCATCACTGAAGTTCCATTCATATCGAAAGCCACTACAACCGCCGCCTTTAACATCTAGTGTAACATAGCGTTTGTTTTCGTTTTCAATCATCTTATTAAGATATTGTTTTGCTGAGTCTGATATAGTTAATTTCATAATGTTATTTATTTTAAGAACCTTCTCCAGGATTTTCGCTAAAGTGTTCCCATTTACCTTCAACACCATCCCATTTTTCAGCATCAGGTAATGGATCTTTTTGCTCAAAAATTACTGGCCAGATGTCAGCATACTTTTGATTAGTTTCAACCCAAGCGGCGGCGCCTGGTGCTGTATCAGGCAAGATAGCGTCTGCTGGGCATTCTGGCTCACACACACCACAATCAATACATTCTTCTGGATTAATTACAAGCATGTTTTCACCTTCATAAAAGCAGTCTACTGGACAAACTTCTACACAGTCTGTATACTTACACATAATACATGCGTCATTGACAATATACGTCATATACTATTTTGCTTTCGTTTGTGTGGCTATAAATTCAACGATCATTTTATCTTTAGTTAGGCGACGATCTAATTCTACACCAAACTTTTCTTTAGCAAGGTCGTCAATATCTTTCTTTGTCATTTTTTCTAATGATGCTTTTGTTTCGCCTTTAGTAACTGTTTTACTTTTTTTAGGTTTTACTGTAACAGTTGTAATTTTTTCAGCATTTTTAATTTTTTGTTTTGCTTCAGCTACATCTTCAGTTACTGATACTGGACTTGATATGCCCATTAGTTTTGCTAGTGTTTTAAACATTTTTTACTCCTTAAAATATTCCTAGTATTAGTTTACAATCTTCACTCATCATTTCAGGACCCCATTGTGGATCAAATGTAATGTTTACATCAACATCGTCAACACCGTCTACTGAATTTGAGGCGCTTTGTACATCCGCAACAATATCGTCTGCCGCAGGGCAAAATGCACTTGTTAAGCTCTGTCTCTTATACACATCTCCGAGCCCACGAGACCTCTCTACATCTC
>OJDG01000026.1_pt1 | contig 29122 bp, 17 predicted proteins | sample 1592411 | NCBI WGS metagenome assembly OJDG01 (sample SAMN05416759, study PRJEB24817) | seawater metagenome | isolation source: Sea water | place: Canada:Atlantic | collected 2013-07 | reverse complement strand
TCTACACACTGCATATCGTCGGCAGCGTCAGATGTGTATAAGAGACAGGGTAAAACCAGTGTCATCACGCGAAAGATTGCCTATCTAGTAGAAGAGTGCGGAATACCAGCGCGCAATATCGCCGCCGTCACCTTTACCAATAAAGCCGCCCGCGAAATGAAAGCGCGCGTGGCTAGCCTGCTGGGCAAGACCGAGGGCAAGGGCCTCACCGTCTCGACCTTTCATAATCTTGGCCTGACCATCATTCGCACCGAGGTCAAGGCTCTGGGATTTCGCCCCGGTTTCTCTATATTAGATCAAGAAGACTGCCGCAAACTTATTAAAGAACTGCTAGTGCGCCATACCGAACTCGATGAAAAACTGATCGATACCGCGCAGAGCTCTATCTCCAACTGGAAAAACTCATTGCTCGAACCCGGCCAAGCCGTCAGCGCCTCCAATAGCACCGGCGAGCAAGCCATAGCGATGCTCTACGAACGTTATCAACGAGCGTTAAAAGCCTATAATGCCGTAGACTTCGACGATCTGATAATGACCCCGGTAATGCTGTTTAAACAGCAGCCGGAGATACTTGCCAAATGGCAAAAGCGCATTCGCTATCTGCTGGTAGATGAATACCAGGATACCAATCTGGCGCAATATGAATTAGTAAAAACCCTGGTTAACGAGAAGCAGGCACTCACCGTGGTAGGCGATGACGATCAATCGATTTATGCATGGCGCGGCGCCCGCCCCGAAAACCTGATGCAACTGCAAGAAGATTTTCCCGCGCTTAATATTATTAAACTCGAGCAAAACTATCGCTCAACAGGCCGCATTCTAAAAGCCGCTAACACATTAATTGATAATAACCCCCACCTTATAAGCAAAGCCTTATGGAGTGAGTTAGGTCCGGGCGACCCACTGCGTTTTATCAGTAGCGATAATGAAGAAGCTGAATGCGAACGAGTGGTCAATGAAATTATCGATATGCGCCTTAAACGCCGCTGCAAATACAGCGACTTCGCCGTACTCTACCGCGGTAACTACCAAGCCAAACTGGTAGAAATAAAACTGCAAACACAGAATATCCCCTATGAGATAACCGGTGGTCAATCGTTTTACGCCAAAACAGAAATCAAAGATGTCATGGCCTATCTGCGGTTAATTATTAACCCCACAGATGACAATGCACTTCTGCGCATTATCAATACCCCAAGACGCCAGATCGGCCCCACCACCTTAGAAAAACTTGGCGAGTATGCCAACCAGCGCAATCTGTCGCTATATGACGCCATAGATGAAGTCGGCCTAAACGCCAGTATGCCCGCCAATAATTTAGAACGTCTGAAACGCTTTAAACACTGGATTAAAAGCGTTAATAGAAATATCTATGATGGCAATCCGATGACCGCTATCAATGAAATGCTCGACGACGCCGACTACCTAAACTGGCTACAGCAAAATGCCAGCAATGACCATGTAGCGCAAAAGCGATGGGAAAATGTGCAATTTTTGCTCGCCCAATTAGCGCAAGTCATTAAACGCGACGAAGAGGAAAATGAAAGCGAAAATGGCGACAGCAGAATAGAAAATGCCATTGCCAAGCTTATACTCAGAGACCTGCTAGACCGCGAGCAAGAAGAGTCTGCCGACGACAAAGTACAGCTAATGACTTTACATGCAGCCAAAGGGTTGGAGTTTTTACATGTATTTATGATCGGCATGGAAGAAGAGATACTACCCCATAAAAATAGCGTAGAAGGTGGCCAGATAGAAGAAGAGCGGCGGCTTGCCTACGTTGGTATCACCAGAGCCCAGCGCACATTGACCATGACTAGCGCTCGACAGCGCACTCAGTTTGGTGAGACAGCGGCAACCACACCCAGTCGCTTTGTAGATGAGCTACCGGAGGATGATTTAATTAAGATTGGTGGCGGCGAGCCGATCAGTGAGGAAGAAAATAAAGCCAAGGGTGAGGAATCTCTGGCGGCGTTGAAGTCATTATTTGGTTAGAGCGCCACCTATCCGTCTAAACATACCAATATCTGCAATATGTAATACTTTTTTTTTGGGGGGGGGATAGGTCCTGCACCTATAGCTCACTCGCCCTGCCTTGATTAACCCCCCTCCAATCGCTCGACTAACCAAACATTGCTAATCGACTGCCATATGACGCCGAGGCACGGAGCCTCGGGTTACAGCCCTTGCATGGCTTTTCAACAGATTTTGTCTGATCCAATTATTTATACCCCGCGTAGTTTAATTGTGGATACTAAAAATTTATAAATAAAATAAAAATATTCGACACAAAAAAGGGTAATTCTTATGAAAACTAAACTCGCATTTCTCTGGTTTTATGACTGCTATAACGCGGTAATGGACCACAATAAAAATCCCCTGCGCCATATCGCTGATCCAGTTTCACGACTTTGGATTATGACAGTACTAGCTTGGATGTGGTCGGTTGTCTTTGGTATCTATGTCGGTAGCGTGATCTATATAGGGATCAGTTTTGCCTCTCACTTTATCTTGATATTTATGGCCTGCTTTACCGCGGCTGTTTTCTATGACGCCGAACGACGCCAAGACAGCTGGTTGCTGCAGCTCAGAACTGCACAGCACCAGCAGCAGTAAATCCCCACGGTGCACGCTCTCTCTAATGAGGGTGTGTGCCTCCCTCCTCTCCTCTGGGGCCAGTAAAGCGCTGAACTCGTTGAATCGCCCCCAGCTGGTGTACCTTGCACCAACTGAGAGCTAACCAAAACCAATCAATACAATTAAAAGAAACGCTCGATAATGGCTGCGACCAGCTTATTCTATTGAGTGCTTTGGAGTGCTCCGGTCGATAAAACTCACTTAGGTTAGAACCGTGTAGTCTGTTACTTTGAATTCTAAGAGGGGGTTCAATGGTGAAGTAGTTTCTTCGCTATGCTCAGGATGACAGGTTGGGATGGGGTTAGCGAATAGGCTAGAGAGCTTTACAGGCTATCATTAACCCGCGTGCGCAGTTCTTTGCCCGGCTTAAAATAGGGCACGTACTTACCGGAAAGATCCACGGCATCGCCTGTTTTTGGGTTGCGACCTACACGCGGTGCGCGGTAGTGCAATGAGAAACTGCCAAATCCACGAATTTCAATGCGCTGGTTGCCGACCAATGCCGATGTCATGCGCTCGAGTATCATGCGCACGGCAAGCTCTACATCCTTGGGCGGAAGCTGATCCTGGCTGGCGGAGATTTTTTCGATAAGTTCTGACTTGGTCATTCTTGGGCTTCGGTTGTGGACTCGGATTTTGTTACTTTTTGATTTTATTGAAGTTTTAGATTTATTCAAGCATTAAATGCAGGATCATCAATTTCAGGGTAAAAAAAAGGTGGCATAGCCACCCTTTTATCTTTTGCTGTCACAAGAAGTCCGTCATTGGCGGCAGCACTTAAACCTTTTCAAGGGCCTGACTGATATCCGCAATAATATCATCAACATGCTCAATGCCAACAGAGATACGGACTAGATCTTCAGATACCCCCGCCGTTGCCAATTCTTCCGGATTTAACTGGCGGTGAGTCGTTGAGGCTGGGTGACAGGCCAATGATTTAGCATCACCGATATTAACCAAACGCAAAATCATTTGTAGCGCATCGATAAATCGCCCCCCCGCTTCCTTGCCGCCACTAATACCAAAACTCAAAATCCCTGACGCCTTACCGCCGGTGATCTTATCGCAAGTTGCCCTGTAAGGACTATCATCCAAACCCGCATAATTAACCCATTCAACCTTTGTATGTCCTCGTAAAAACTGAGCGACAGCCAAAGCATTATCGCAATGTCGATCCATACGCAATCCCAGAGTCTCCAACCCTTGCAGAATCAGAAAGGCACTGTGAGGCGCTAGCGCAGCACCAGTATTCCTCAGAGGCACCACTCGGCAACGACCAATAAATGCTGCTGGACCAAGCGCCTCGGTGTATACCACACCATGATAAGACGGGTCTGGTTTATTCAGCATCGGGAAGCGTTCTTTGTTGGCCGCCCAGTCGAACTTGCCAGAATCAATAATAATGCCACCGACAGTGGTGCCATGGCCGCCAATATATTTAGTCAGCGAATGAATAACAATATCGGCACCCAGATCAATGGGTCGGCACAGATAAGGGCTAGCAACGGTGCTATCGACCATCAGTGGGACACCATGGCGGTGCGCTATATCGGCGAGAACTTCAAGGTCGACTATATTGCCCGCTGGATTGCCTATGGATTCACAGAAAACCGCTTTGGTATTCTCATCAATTAACGCCTCCAGGCCTGCAAAGTCGTCATAAGACGCCATACGCACTTCAACGCCCTGCCGTGGAAGCGTGTGGGCAAATAGATTATAGGTGCCACCATAGAGTTGCGAGGTGCTGACGATATTTGAGCCGACATCTGTTATACATTGAATGGCATAGGTAATAGCCGCCATACCTGAAGCTAAGCAGAGACCGCCTATGCCGCCCTCCATTTCCGCTAAACGCTGCTCTAGCACATCAGTTGTTGGATTCATAATGCGCGTGTAAATATTACCCGGCACTTTAAGATCAAAGAGATCCGCACCATGTTGCGTATCATCAAAGGTATAAGATGTTGTCTGGTAGATAGGAACAGCGGCAGCTTTTGTGGTGGCTTCAGATTCGTAGCCATGATGGAGTGCTAGAGATTCAAGTTTCATTTTTTTTCCGTGGAAGTTGTTCTTTGGCCGAGTATATTGCCTGATAGGAATCAAAATTTCACTTAATCAGCGTCATTTACGAATGATAGGGGGATTAATTTTGCTACGTTCCCTATTGCGTAGCCATAGGTGCTGTACGGGGTTTGGGTACCCCGCGCCCCGTTATTCTACTGATCACTGCTGGTATCAAAGCGCTGGAAGGGTCGCCTCAAATGGTCGAAGGTCTGGCATTAAAAATCAACCGACTCTGAGCCCATTGATCTTTCTGACCCCATTAATCTTTGTACTGATACTGCAACACACCTTTGTCGGGGTCGTTCATGCTCAACTTGCGGCCCAGACTGTCATAGGCCAATTCGGTGAATCGCCAGACTGTTTGCCAAAATACCATCGCTTCTTTAATTTAAACTTCCCGACTGCGGGGTAAATTAGTAGTGTTTTACCCACATACTGATCGTCTTGTATCTGCTCTAGATGTGAAATACCTAATACCCACCAAGTACAGTAGGAACGGCTAAGAACACAAAGTATTAAAGGTAACCTTTTTCTAATCTTTGAATAGTCTGGAATTATTTTTTGCATAGGCTTTTCCTTGGGCGCTATAAGCTGTTCCTAATCACACACAAAATCAATTTTTATCCCTGTGCCTGGGTCTGTGTCGATTAGGTTGGTATATGGGTCGCATGCTTTAAAGGTTTCTACACTAAAAAAAAGTCGCTTCTGAATTTCTCCATCAACGGGTTCAATTAAATACTGGGTGATTCCATATTTGCCAAATAAACGCCTAAAGCCATGGAAATATTCTTGATACTTTGCAACTATCCTGTAAAGCATTTGGGACTCATCATTTGAGGGGTATGACGAAGAATAATAGAAATAACTATCGCCTGACTGTTTGCCAATATACCATTGCTCCTCTAACATAAATTTTCCTGCAAAGGGATATATAAGCAATATTTTACCCACATACTGATCATCTTCTATCTGCTCTAAATGGGAAATACCTGATACCCACCAAGTAAAGTAGGAAAGGGTAAGAACGCATAATATTAATGGTGTTTTTTTAATCATAATTTATGACCTTTATTTGACCTCTAACACTTTGCTACCACTAAGAATACTACAAGACTTATTGCTTCGCGGATTAAAACAGGATGACCCTGAAGCAAAAATCACTGGAAAGCCATAAAAGGGGTTGGTACAAAATCGCCCTATCGTATTACATGAACATGAAGCTGAAAAAGAATGCTTACCAACACTTAAATACTTCTCGCCATTTTGATTAACATTATGACCATCTATTTGGTAGTTATTACATTTCCAATTCCTGCTATCTAGAAAACCATAGTATACTTTTTTGCGTTTAATGTTTCCGCCACAAGACGAACCTTCACAATGAGATCAATAGCAGATCAATAGGGTCAGAGTCACTTGATTCTATTCTCAACAAAAGATCAATAGGGTCAGAGTCACTTGATTCAGATCAATAGGGTCAGAGTCACTTGATTCTATTCTCAACAAAGGCTTTAGATCTCCTATCGCCACCCCTATCTAATGGTGCCAATTTTCTAGATAGCTGCTCTTCAATCATATCCTTAAAACGCTCACTCCCAAGAACCCAACCCTTGTTTGTAGACTCCCTTATTTCCGCTACTTCCCTTTCACAAAGATGCACACGAAACAAATCTCTGTATGCAGATAATCTCTCTTCCTTCGTAAGACCCAATGATAAATATTCACTATGAGGTGTTAAAAGATCATTTCGATCACCTGCCGCATTGAAGTGATAGCTACTCCACGGATAATCGGACAGACCTTTAACCATATTTGCTCTAACAGGATTGAGTTCTATATATCTCATGCAAGTCAGCAAATAGCGCTCTGTATCTATTAAGGTTGCCTTATAGCGACCCTCAAACAATGTGCCCGTACGCTTGTAGGTATAATTAAAATACTGAACATAATAACGTCCCTGCATTTGCATCAATTTACTGATGCTATCCTCATTTAACGGTGTCATCATCAAATGAACATGATTAGTCATCAAAACATAACTATGCAGCTCTACACCATACTTTTCGCAACCAGCTTTCAGTTTCTCAAGATAAAAACTGTAGTCCTTGTTGCAACAAAAGATGGCCTGGCGATTGTTTCCTCGAGAGACGATATGTTGTGGATGACCAACAACTACAAAGCGACCGTGACGTGGCATTTAACTTATCCCTGTTTTTTAAAGAACTAAAAAAATCCCTTTTCTTTTATTAAAAACCAATCGACTCTGACCCCATTGAACAGGATTTCTTTTTCTTTACCAGACTCCACATAAGAAGCGTCATACCCTCTTGACCAACATGATCAAGGTTTAGACCTTTTAAACTAATTACATCCAGATTATTAGACTCAATGGCCTCTGCGACCTGAATATATTTTTTATTTTCAAAATATTCATCTGCTGACATATCACTTAATCTTTTTAAATGTTTACTATCTCCAGACATTGCAATTGCAAATTGAATGACTGAAAAAAAAGCTAAAAGTACGAATAATATTTGTTTTATATTTCTCATTAGAACTGCCCTATACCATGTCGATCTATCATACTCCCAGAGCCGGGATGACTAATTCGCGTTCCGGCCGCATTGGGTAATAGAGTAAAGTCTTGAACAATACTCAAAATATCCCCTCGAATAAGGATCAATAGGGTCAGGATCAAGGGATCAATAGGATCAGAGTCCTTGGATCAATAGGGTCAGAGTCCTTGGATCAATAGGGTCAGAGTCCTTTGATTTTTATTCTCTCAGAAAACACCGCTGATTTTCTATCTCCGCCTCTATTTAAAGGCACTACGATCCGTGATCCTTTTAAAAATCAATCGACTCTGACCCCATTGATCACTGACCCCATTGATCATAGCAGACCACGAGCTGGCCACGGGGTTGTTATTTGAGGCTTGGTTTCTCTACTATAAATCAAGGAGCAATTTGACAATCTTTTTCGCTACCTTCAAATCTCCAGCTAACGATTTTTTTTGTATCCACTTCAAATTCAAAAAAATACATACAGCTTCCTCGCCACTGATACTGATTTTCTATATTACCGTTAGCAAGCGTCCGCGCTCCAATCAAATACTCTGGCCGAACCCAATTAGTATTTGGGTCATCAATACGCTTATTAATATTATGGCTCATATGGCCCTTAAAGTTTTCATGTGGCGACGAAAAGCTTCCGCACGAACAACTAGCCAAGACAGCAACCAACAGCAAGAACCTAATCATCTCTGCGCCGCCTCTGACTTTCCAAATAATACATAGTCATGATCATCGCTTCATTACCACGAGTAGAGTTACCAATCGAAGCGGCCATCGATATTCCCGCCGCTGGTAGCATAGTGGGCACATTCCATACCCTAAAATTCAACGGATTCTGCTTATTAAACCAATAGTCATGTAGTCCCGCAGTTGCGTTCACTATAGGAACAACATTCAGAGCCTTACTAACGGGGCCACCTTGTTTCGCAAAATCATCCCAATAATCTCCCGACATAGGCTTATTCAAACCAATTACATTTTGATCATGACTATCGGGAAATTGCTGACCGGTTTCTCTGTCAAAATCGTAGCTATTGCTATTCTCGTTATTTTCTCCAGGCGTAGGATCAGCTTTACGACCAACTGTTCTTTCGTAATATTCAGAGGCTGCTGACATCAAAGACACGAACGCGGCAGTCCGCGCTCCATTTGCAAACTTACCGCCGGTTATCTTAGATATGGTACCACCTAATACCGTGCGGCCGATAAACTCTCCCGGCTTAATACCGGCTCCTGCAGGGTTAGCCCCTGCACCACCGGCGGAGATGCCCGCTGAGACAAACCCATGACCAAACTTGCCACCACTAAGCACATTGGTGATGCCACCAATAATACCCATCTGCAGGCCGGTTGTACTGAACACTTGACTCAGTGACTGACCCAAGTTGCTGACATCAAAACAGCCGCCTATCCAACAGGTTGCCACAAAACTCGCAATCTGTATTAAATCAGTGCTCCAGCCACTGTTAACCCCGATGGTAACAATAATGTCAGAGACCACATAAGCAGCTACGGCAACTTTCATAACGGCCCAAACTGCAGCCCATGCAAAATACCCACTGGGATCCGTTGCATTGAGCGGGTTGTTCATGACATAACTATAGCGGTTAAGGCTCTGGGTATTGTAAGGCGCCTGTATAAACGGATCCGCCTGCAAAAACCTCCCCAACTTCGGATCATAAATCCGTCCATTCATATGGATAATACCCACTGCATCGACCATCTCGTGACCAGTGTAGCCTCGGGTGGTGATGCTGTTGAGGGTGCCAAAGGCGCTGAGTGGCAGGTGCTGGGTGGCTAGCTGGGCCTGCCAATTGCTGGCGTTGCGGCGTTTGCCCCAGGCGTCAAAGCTGAGTTCTTGCTCGATATTGCCCAGATGGTCGACGATAACGTCAACACTGCCCAAGTGGTCTTGCAGCAGATAGTGAGTGCTCTCTTGTAGAAAGCTATTGCTCTGATAACGAATGGTTTCTATGGCGTCACCCAGTTGGCGCTTGTACTCGCGCTGGCCGTTGCTGTTATCGATAATTTCAACCGCACCCAGATAGTAGGTGGTTTTGGTTTGGCCGGTGCTGCTGTCCTGATCAATGCGTCGGTAGCGGTTGCGATGGGGGCTGTAGTTGAAGTTAACTTGGTGGTTGCCTTTACGCACTTCAACCACTTTGTCGAAGGTGCTGTACTGCAAGGTGCGCCCGTCGCTGCTGCTGATATTGTTGCCATTGGCGTCATATTGGTAGGTGGTGTTGCCTGCCTGTGTGACAGCATGGGGGCCGGCGCTGCTGCCATACCTGTAGGCACCTACATCGGATTTGGCAGTGATATTGCCGAGGCTGTCGTACTGTACTGTGGTATTACCTGCTGAGGTCAGGCGGTTGATGCTGTCGTAAGCAAAGCTTTCGCTCAGGGATTTGCTGCCGCTGTATTCGTGGCGAGCGGTCAGATTGCCTATGTTGTCCCAGTCGTAGCGCAGGTCCTGGATGTCGGCTCTCAAAATGCTCTGGCTGTTGACTTGTTCGAGCAGGCCGGTGGCATAGTTGTATTGTTTGCTGGTGGCAATCAGGCCGTTGGCCTGGGTTGAACCTGTGACTTGACCGCGTTCATCCATGGCGGTGATACGTTTATAGACGGTGATGGGTTGACCATGTTGATGGCGCACATCCACTACTGCTGCACCATAGCCATAGGCGTTGTACTGGGTTTGGGTGCCACGCACGCCGTTATCTTGCTGATCACTGCTGGCATCAAAGCGCTGGTAGGGTCGCCCCAAATGGTCGAAGGTTTGGCGCTCGGTAAAGGTGCCTGCGCCGGGCAAGGAGGTTGTGCTCTGGTGATTGCGCCCTAGGCTGTCGTAGTGCAGGCTCTGTTGATAGCCGTCGCTGCTGCTAACGCTGGCTAGCTGGCCAAGGCCGTTGGCTTGGCTGTCGAAGGTCCAGATAATGCTTTGTTCGATGTGACCTTTGCTATCTCTGTCTGTCACTGTGGTTTTGCGGCCTAAGAGGTCATAGGCCAGGGTGCTGGTCTGGCCTTTGGCATTGGTTTGTTTGATCAATTCGCCAAAGGCATTGTACTGATACCGCCACACACCTTTGTCGGGGTCGTTCATGCTCAGCTTGCGGCCCAGACTGTCATAGGCCAATTCGGTGCGGTTGCCGGCGCTGTCGATCATCACGACCAACTGCCCGGCGGTGTCATGCTGGTAGTCGGCGGACGAGTAGTTGTTGTCGGTGACCTGAATAATTTCGCCGAGACTGTTGTAGCTTTCGGTTTTAGTCTGACCTGCAGCATTGGTGTGGCTAATCTGATAGCCCTGGTAGCTGCTGCTGGATTCGCTGCCATCGGGCGCGGTGGTCGCGGTGGGCCGACCGAGCAGATCGTAGCTGTCGATGGTGGTCCAGTAACCGGCATAATTATTCGCTCTAAAGGGCTGGCTGCTGCGGCTAACGCGCCCAATACTGTCGTATTCGGTATCGGCGGCAATCCAGCTGCCATCAAACCCCGTGCTGAGCTTGCGCACTGGCCGGCCAATCACATCGTGACACTGTTGACTGGCACTGCCATCGGCACTGGTTGCATGCACCACATAAGCGCTATCTTCGGGGCACTGGTTGGAGGTGTTTGTCATCCAGGTTTTTTTCCAACCGCCTGCATCGCTGGCACTAAAATACTGACGGCCCATGGGGCTATATTCGCTATAGGTGCGGTTGCCGAGGGCGTCTTCTATGCGGGTGGCATTACCATAACGGTCGCGACTAAGTACTTGGCTAATGCGCTTTTCGCCCAATACTGGATAGGTTTGGTAGCTGGTCTGGCTATAGCGGCCAGTGCTGTCATAGACCACGCGGGGGCCGTGTCTGGTGACTGTGGCTGTGCCATCCCAGCCTTGGGTGCTGGTACCGGTTTTATTGCCATAGCTGTCGTAACTATGGGTGCTGGTCAAGCTCTGAGCCTCGCCTCCATCGGGTTGCAAGGTCTCGGTTTTAAGTAGGCCTTTATGGGTGCCGCTACTGTAATAGGTAAAGCTGGAATAACGGGTTTTGGTTGTTTGACCGGGGCGCTCGACGGTTACGGAGGTAGTACTTAGCCGACCTTTTTGTTTGTCGTACTCACTCCCGCCGTACCTATTGGTGGTAGTCTGAGATTGCACCAATGTGCCATTTCCATTGTTATTGCTAACGACAATGCGGCTGACATTACCATGGTCATCGTAATCCATGCTGGTGTGGTTGATTGCTCGCACTCCACCCTGAGTCGCGCCATTGTCGCTAAGGTGGTAGGTCTTCTCGGTGGCTTTGGCAGTATAGGGATGCAGGGGGCCAAGCGCAGTGGAACCCCGAGACTTGGCTGTGCTGGGCCATGAGCTTCTCCAGCCTTGCAACGCCCAGTGGTTGGTTGATTCGCTGAGCAGGTTACCTTGGGCAGTTTTCACTTCTGTCTTAAAGGCTGAGCCCATAAATGGCCAGTCCTGACGGTAGCTGGTGGTGGTGGTCACCCCCGTTTGCTCGTCTACGGTTTGCAACGTTTTAAAGCCTATGCTGCCACGTCCCGCAGCCTGTAAACGGGCCTCGCTATAGTGGTAGCTAATATGACTTTGTGCTTTGGGGTTATCGGCCACAGGCGCACTGCTACTGACGCGGCTAACTACGGCCATAGGCCCATTGATGGCCAAGACGGGGGATAATGGCGTTGCCTGCAGACTCTGAGCGTCGGCCGGCAAATCACCAAAGGGGTCGTTGTAGGCACTGTAGTCACGGCTTGTGGCGCTGTATACCAATGGCTCGACAGCACGGTAATGGTCAGATTGATTTATTCGCTGGTACTCCAGCGCCGTTACGGCGCCTAAACCATTGGTAATATGAGTAATAACATTGGCTATGTTGCGTTTGGCATCCCTCAGTGGGCTGGCTGCCCGTGGTTGCTGGCCGCTACTTTTATAGTAAAAGGTGCCGCCATGGCCGCCTCTTCTAGCTGCAAAGCGGATATAATCTGCGACGCCATCACCGTTGTAATCCATAATAATATGGTTGGTGTCATCGTTGATAGTGATCGGTCTTAAACTCTGCTTGGGTCCAAATGCTGGTTGACCGTTTGCGCCCCAATACCGAACATTTAGATAATTGTTAGCTTGCCAGGTTATATCGGGGTAGCCATCACCGTTCATATCGACAAGCTGTACGGCTTGTTTTTCAGCGCTGTCGGCATTTGCCGAGGCAACAATATCCATGGGTGCCGTAAAGGTCGTGCCAGTGCTTAGTTGCAGCTGCCAGGAACCGCCATTGCGCTTTTGTTTCCAGTAGACAATATCGGTTAAACCGTCTGCATTGATATCAACCGCACGAAATAGTTCGTGATCACTGATTGCGGGCACTGTCGATCCAGTAACTGCTGTGTAGGCAAGGCTATCGTCGCTGTTATCACTGATCGCCAGCTGATAACCACGCTTTTGGATCAGAAAATCGGCTATCCCATCGCCATTGATATCGCCGGCACTGGCTTTAACTGACAAGGTATTTTGGCGATAATAACCACAGTACCAGCCACAGTTATTAATATAACCGCGAATATCATTGGCCAAATATGTAGAGCGATCCTGGTCAAACTGACCGTTATAAGCAATGGTTTTGCTGCTGCCAAAACGGTAGGCCAGATTGGATGTTACCGGCTTGCTGTCATCTCGCTCCAGTAACCAATAACGCCCACCAGCCATAGCATCTGCAAGCCCGTCACCATTGACATCGGCAAACTGCATATCGGCATCAGTAAAGGGGATATTAACCCCATGCTGACGCTGCAATGACCAATGGCCTGCGCCATTGGGAATGGCCAGATACAGTTCCCAACCATCGCCTTTGCGGTACACCAGCAGATCTTGATGACTGTCGGCGTTATAGTCTAAAACCTCTAGCTTGAGGGGGTTTTCTATCTTCTCTCTGTAACCCACCGCTTCACCATGATCAAAGCCGGATCCAGTATTGATCATATAGTGCAAGGTCTGGTGGCTTTTTAGTTTTGGTTTATGGAATAAGCGTTTTTTAGCCTTGGCATAGGCGCTGACATAAATCAGATCCTGTAGTCCATCGCCATTAATATCGGCAAATCTGTAGTCCAGCAGATAGTGGCGGTTTTTCATATTTATATAGTTGCTACTGTCACTGCGTTCGGCGAATGCGGTTTTTGTGGACTGCCAGGAAAAACGGGTTTCAGGCAGGCAGGTGCCATCGCCTGCGCATTCTTCGATGCTAACAAGCCGACTTATGGTTGGGGGGCTATTGCCGTTAACCGATGTGCCTCCCTTATAGGCAAGGCGGTAGTCGCGCAGCAAGGCATCGTTATTATAGGTTTTGATATTGGTCAGACGTTTGGCCGTACGGAATATCCGGCCGCCTATATAGGCACTAAGCTGGTCACCCCGCGGGGCAGCCTCATAGATGAGTTCAATGTGCGCATTGGCGCTGTCGCCTGCCCCGTAGGCATAGTCTATTTGGCTTAGGCGCATGCCGTCGGCATCATTGGCATAGCTGTAATCAATGCCGTTGCCTACACTATCTTCGAAGCGGCTAATACTCCAACTATAAGTATCATCGCCTTGGCTGTGTCTGGCATCTGCGGTTTTACCATAAAATGTCACTGAGCCATCTTTACCCTCAACTTGAAAATAATTGGGGTGCCCGGCACTTCCGCCTACGGCTTTAATATAACTAAAGTTGTCGATCTCGGTTTTGTAATAACTGCCTGTATCACCGTAGTCACCATTGCTGGTGAGCAAAAGTCGCTGGCCGTTAATGCAGAATCGATCCTGCTCGTCCCAACGGATAGGCAGCGCTTTGCCATCTTGGCTGATGGTTTGACGACAGCGCGTAATGGCACTGAGACCATTGAGGCTCCAGCCTTTGCCCAGCAGGCCGTTACCAGCCTGACTGTTGTAACTGATACCCAATTCGGGCATAACGCCTGCAGTACCTGCCGCCATAGTCAGAGCAATGCTATAGCTGGCGCCACCACTTTCACTCACTCTGAATTGTCCTGCTGTGGTGCCTACTTCATCGCTACCATAGGGCAAACCAGGTGGTGCGACTGTTTGAATGGATGGCGCTGTGGGAATATCATAACCGTTCACAACCACGGTTTTGATGTCTGACCATTGCCCGGCGCAGTTATCGTTTTTGCAGGTACGCACACGGTCTTGATAGGTACCTGAGGATTGATTGGTTATTTTATGTTTCAGTGCATCGGCGCTGTCAATCGTTGTCAAATCGGTGCTGTCCGCCAGTCCTGTTTGACTTTCCTGTACCTCGTAATGGGTAATAACATCCTTACCTGCCAACCAGGACAGACTGTAATCGCGGCTACTACTGATACCCTCCTCTATAATAACAGATGGCTTGCCGGGTTTAGCTACGACGACTGACTTGCTGGCTTCAGTTTTTGTAATTATTCCCGAACGGGTCCTAAAGACCCCTAAACGGGGAATGCGCAGTCGCGGTAAGGAGACATGCCGAACAAGTCGATAGCTATAGGTGCCCGGCGTTACATGGGACTCTACTTTTGAGGAGGCGCGGCCCCTACCGACAACCGTTTTCCAGGCGGAGCTGCCCGGGCTTTTACGCTGCAATTCAGCTGTGTGTATCTTAGATGTGGGCATGCTCCAGCGCACTGTAAAAGTGCCATTGGCACTGCTGGCAGGGATACCAGCCAGGGTTGAGGGATGAGCATACTCCAGACGCACCTTTTTAGCAGGCGAGGCAACGCTACAACGATATGACTGACAGGCCTTAATGCGGTAATAATATTCAATATTTGCCCGTTTTCCCTCAATGGTTTTGGATCGTCCAGAGCCGCGGTAAACTTCACCAAAAGCACCACCACCGGCACTCTCTTCCAAAATATAGGTGGTAGCACCAGCGGACACAGTCCAACTCAGTGTCCAGGAGCCATCAGTACTCTTCTCTTCAGATATTGCAAGGGTCGGTGGTGAGATCACTGGGAGTGGAAGCACGAAAGGAAACCTAAACATAGCATTAGAAGCCACACTGGCTGCGGAAAGCATTATTACCAATAGATATTTGGCTACTGTTGTTCGACGCATTTTCCCTGTCCCTGAATCATTCCATGATTAACAAATTGATTTATCTGCCTAAAGCCTGCCAGCGACTGTCACTCATCGTTTATTTCGTCAATAATCTCTTCTGCATCTTCAACCATGTCCGCCACTACCCTCTCTGCATCCTGCATGGCAGTCAGTATCATATTGATGCGCCTATCCATATTGAGCAGCAAAAAATCACCAAAATCGGCGGGCAGCACCGCTTGTAAGGCACGCCTTTCGCTGTCACAGCCCAGAGCAATTGCCGCGCCTTTATCCGCCATTGGCACGTCATTGGCAATCACGTTTTTAATGCAATCCTGGTAATCGACCATAGGCTGCTGCATCACTGCTGCTGCCGCTGCATCGGCGGCGGCGATAGCGGCTGTATCAGGGCTTGCATCGATTGCCGCCTCTGACGCGGGCTCCTCCTGCGCCAGCGCTGTTATAGCTGTTAAAAAGACATAACTGCCTATTATTAATCCCTGACCCAATTTGCAAAATTTCATTTGTTGCTCCTTTTCACACTGTCTGCCATTTAGTCCCAAATTATTCATCAGGTTGCTGTGCTGTTATTGTTTAGTTCCCTGCCATGGAATTTGCGCGGCCAGGGTTTGCCCGGCAGCGTCATAAATGCTCAATAGCCCTTCGACTTGATGCCCGCCAGCACTAAGACTGCCGCGAAACTTCCAGCTAACTGAATCTTTAGTGCCTGAACTGCGGTAGGTAAACCGCATATGATCGCCCTTTAACATAACCATGACCGGATATTGATCAAGATAACCCACTGCCAAGGCCCCTCGCTGTTGATCGATTTTCAATATTTGCTGTGATTGCTGTCCGAGTGGGCCCACTAAAATACGCCGGTCACCCTCTGCCAGCGGCATTGCTTTATCTGTGATGGGTGCCTCTGTGGTCGGGCTGTTTACCGGCAAATTTTGCGTACCGATAGCCGCCCCTTTGGCAGTGACAGCGGTATGGATCTGTGGCGCGGGAAACTGTGGCGGCAGCAATTGGGAGACGACAATAAGGTCCTCAATCAAAACATTGCCAAGGCGCAGTGAATGCTCTGGTTGTGGTTTATCCTCACTATTGCTGACGGTGCTCTTAAGCGAAAAATGAGATAGTCGACTGGTATGCTGTGTTGCATCGTCAACAGCTGTACCCAGTAAAATTCGCTGTTGTGAATCTATATACTGCAGTCGCGCCAGTGGGTACGCCTTTACTCTGTGGCTACTGTTTTGAGTAAAAGTCATGGTGGTTTCGTTAACGGTGTAACTTAGCACGCGGCTTTCGCTACCCGGGACGCGCTGATCCAGCAGGATAATTTCGCCATTTTGCCCGAGGTGTGGCTGACCCAAACTCTTGGGCCAAATCAACGTGTCTGTTGCAGACCCGAGTGCAGATCGGGGCGCCACACTAAGCAAGCGGTCTGCCCATGGTCTCTTCCAGCCTCGTGGGTCGGCAAGGATCCATTTTAGCTGCCCAGAGAAATAGTCGATACCAACCAATGCCTGCTGGTTGCGCAACGCTACAATAACACGGTCCTTTTGTGGGTCGTAAACCAATCCGCTGGCACCGGACCAAGCTATTTGGGCTTCGGGCTTTGCTGATGCCGAATCAAATAACGGCGCCGATGTATCTGTCTGTAGAGTGCGTCGACTGGAATCTACTAGGTCCGCCAGCCGCCACTGACGGACAGTTTCGCCACCCGGGGCAACTTCAATAATAATATCGCCCAACAATGGTTCTGTTTTGCCGGTTTTTAGTCGTGTATTGGGGAAGTAGGTACTGCGGTACTCAATTTCATAGCTTAAAACCAAGCTATTGCCATTAGGAAGTAGCTGCCGGCGATGATGCATGCCCTCAATTTCCGCGCGTATTGGCTGTAAGCCTTGTTGCTGGAAATAACCTTGTGCGGCGACATCACGGATTGCTGCCCAAGCTCTGATTTTATTGCCGAGCATATCGACCTCGAGAGAACTCCCAAGATCACTGTAAAGGCGCAGATTGCCAGAGGGCAACTGCTCGATGGTTTGCCAGCGCCAATCTGTGGGCGTATACCAGACAATGGACGCTGTATCATCTAATCCTATTAACCAGCCGCCAGGGGCTGGCTCAGCTGTTTTCTGTTGTGCTTTATTAGGTTCCTGCTCTGCCCTCGGGCCATCTGCCACCACACTTAGTAAGGTGATACCTGGGACTTGATATAGGCCATAGGTGTTATTGCCTTCTACAGTGGGAAACCCTTTGGGCAATGGCGGGGTCTGCAATACCAAGGGCTGGGAAATTTGTGATGACTGCCCCTGCGCATTAGTGATTTGAACAACAATCCGATGTTCGGTATCTGGAAGAAATCTGAGCAATACTTCCTGATGATTGGGCTGGAATAACGGCTGCTGATCAGCTGCTGCACTGGAACGCGTATGGGCTTGCCATGTGCGATCACCCGCAGTGATTGTGTAGCTTGCTACCACGGGCTGATCTGCCTCAAAACTAATTATGGTTGACAGCGGCACCGCAGTCTCTGGATGCACCATCAATGTCGGTGGCTGAGTAAAGACGGGGCCACTTGTGGGGCTAGTTGTGGGGCTGTCGCAAGCACTCAGCAAAAATGCCATTAACAACCCTAGATATGTGCCAGCGCAGAGGCACCTATTTACTGGCTTTGCTCTAGCAAAGGAAAGGTATCTTAAATACTCGACAGGGGGTTTGATTAACGGACGTTTTAGCCCAGAAACGGGGTTTTTAACAGCATCAACTGAAGCCTCAGTGCCTGTGCAACACCAGTTTTTCTTTGCCAAATATAGGCCGTACAGAATTGAACCTGAATAAAGGCCTATCAAACTACTTAACATACGGGCATCTCCTTTGCCGTAACCTATCAGCGCTAAAGTCTCAACTAGTCCATTGGAGACCTTTAAGAAAACGAGATAAGATAATCTACGTCAGAGTGTAGACTATATTTTGTCAAGTTGTGCTGAAAGAGCCTTTTATATTCTGTATCTGAGTCTGTACTATCGATATGCGCTAAAGATTTGGCGGCAGATAGCTGCAGTCTGTGAGACTTGAATGGGTCGTTGGGCAGGAATAGTAAAACAAATAATTAATACGAGGCGGCGGGATTATTTATCTGGTCCGGGTAATTTAAATACTCTGTTTGACGCGATTACGGAAACCTTTCCCGAGCTTGTAGTAGTAAACATGCCTCGCCGTTAGTTACACGGCAAGTTCTACATTCCATTCCTGAGCCTAAGCTGGTACTGGCTGGCAATGCACGATCATCAATTTCAGGGCAAAAAAAAAGGGTGGCATAGCCACCCTTTTTTTTGATGTTGCAAGAAGCCAGACTTTACTTGTCCATTTGAGCCTTGATCAGATCACCTATGGTAGTAGGTGCAGCTGCTGCTGATTCTGCTTCAGTGCTGCGATGTGCTTTAACCGCTTCCTTCTCTTCAGAAACATCTTTCGCTTTGATCGACAGATTAATAACGCGGTTCTTACGATCCACATTGATAATTTTGGCTTCAACTTCTGCGCCAACTTGCAGCTCGTTGCGAGCATCTTCTACTTTGTCGCGAGAGAGCTCTGAGCCTTTCAGGATAGCTTCAATATCATTGCCTAGGTCGATAACGGCGCCTTTAGCGTCTACTTCTTTAACGGTACCCTTAACAATCGCGCCCTTGTCGTTCTCGGCTACGTAGTTGTTAAATGGATCGTCTGAAAGCTGCTTGATACCCAGTGAGATACGCTCACGTTCTGCATCGATGCTAAGTACGACTGTCTCAACTTCTTCGCCTTTCTTGAAGTTGCGAACCGCTTCTTCGCCAGTTTCGTTCCAAGAGATATCTGACAAGTGAACCAGACCATCAATACCACCGTCCAGACCGATAAAGATACCGAAGTCAGTGATAGATTTGATTTTGCCTGAGATCTTGTCGCCTTTGGTCATGGTAGTTGCAAAGTCATCCCATGGGTTGGTGAAGCACTGCTTGATACCCAGTGAAATACGACGACGTTCTTCGTCGATGTCCAGTACCATAACTTCCACTTCTTGACCCAGATCAACAATCTTAGATGGGTGAACATTTTTGTTAGTCCAATCCATTTCAGAAACGTGTACCAGACCTTCAACGCCATCTTCCAACTCGGCGAAACAACCGTAATCTGTAAGGTTGGTGATCTTGGCTTTGCAACGTGCGCCCTCTGGGTAACGGCCTTTGATGTCGCCCCAAGGATCTTCGCCCATCTGCTTCATACCCAGTGATACGCGGTTACGCTCGCGATCAAACTTAAGTACTTTAACGTCAATTTCGTCGCCAACATTGATCATCTCTGATGGATGCTTGATACGCTTCCAAGACATGTCAGTGATGTGTAGCAAGCCATCAATGCCACCCAGGTCAACGAATGCACCGTAATCGGTAAGATTCTTAACAACACCTTTCAGTGAAGCACCCTCTTCGAGGTTGGCTAGCAGCTCGTCACGTTCTGCAGAGTTTGCACTCTCCATTACGGCACGACGGCTTACAACAACATTGTTGCGCTTAGGGTCTAGCTTGATAACTTTAAATTCTAGTTCAATATTTTCTAGGTGGGTGATTTCGCGCAGTGGGCGAACATCTACCAGTGAACCTGGGAGGAACGCGCGCAAGCCGCGAACATCAACAGTGAATCCACCTTTAACCTTACCGCTGATAACACCGATAACGACTTCGTCAGCAACATGGGCTGCTTCGAGTTCGATCCAGGATTCTGCACGGCGGGCTTTTTCACGGGAAAGCTTAGTGGCACCAAAGCCATCTTCTACGGCTTCTAGGGCTACCTGAACTTCGTCACCTACGGCAACTTCGATCTCGCCTTTCTCGTTATAAAATTGGTCTGCGGATATGACGCCTTCTGACTTCAATCCAGCATGTACGGTTACCCAGTCTTTATCGATATCGATAATTACGCCAGTAATAATGGCACCGGGGTTCATCTCAACACTTTTGAGACTTTCTTCAAATAGATCTGCGAAATTTTCGCTCATGGGGAATACCTAAAATATGACAGAGAGACAGCAGAGGAACTGCGCTGTTCTCTTTTTTCCGCGAGGCCAGTTTTCGCGGGTCAGTTAAAATAAAGGCCTACAACAATAAAAGCTGGCGATTGTTGCGTTGCCCAGTTATTGATGAATACTTGCAAATAAGCCTTTAACAACGGTCAGATTTAGCACTGTGTCCATCACGTCTTGAATGCTTAGTTCCGAGGTATCTAACTGCACTGCACCCTCGGCGGGTTTCAGTGGCGAGGCATCTCGGCTCATGTCGCGTTCATCTCTAGAGCGCACCTGCTCTACGAGGGCGGGCAGACTAACATCTTCACCCTTTTCTAGCAACTCTTTATAGCGTCGCTGAGCGCGCTCTTCGATGCTTGCGGTGAGGTATATTTTAAGTGCTGCCTGAGGGAAAACCACGGTGCCCATATCGCGACCATCGGCAATTAAACCGGGCTCTGCAGCAAAGTGCTGTTGACGCTTTAACAGGGCCGCACGAACATCGAGATGACTCGCGACCTTAGAAGCCAGCACTGCAGTGTTTTCGGTGCGCATGCTATTGGTGACATCCTCGCCTTCGAGCAGTGCTTTAAAAGCACCTTCAGCTGTGGTGTCAAAGCGAATATCCATATGCTCGGCAAGGGTGATAAGACCCTTGATATTGCCTGTGTCGACGTTGTGACGTTTCGCTGCCAAGCCTAACAGGCGGTAAAGTGCGCCACTATCAAGGTAGTGAAAACCGAGTTTTTTGGCCAGCATGCGGCTAATGGTGCCTTTGCCCGCGCCGCTTGGCCCATCGATGGTTATAACGACAGCCATTTATGCGCTCTCCAGACTAATACTGATTCCCACTTGCTGGGCCAGGCCTACAAAATCAGGGAACGAGGTAGCTACATTATTGCAGTCTTCTACCAGAATCTCGCCACTGGCACGCAGTGCGGCAATGGTAAAAGCCATGGCGATACGGTGATCATCGTGGCTGGCCACGGTGCCACTGCCCAACTGACCACCAACGATGCGAATACCATCGGAAGTTGGCTGCGCATGAATGCCCAAGGTTACCAGCCCATCGGCCATACTCTGAATACGATCGCTCTCTTTCACGCGCAGTTCTTCAGCACCGGTGAGCACGGTCTCACCCTCGGCGCAGGATGCAGCCACAAACAGTACTGGGAACTCATCAATGGCGAGGGGCACCTGATCTTCGGGAATAGTAATGCCCTTTAGCGGCGCATAACGCACACGAATATCGGCGACGGGCTCGCCACCCACTTCAATTTCATTACTCAGTTCGATGCTAGTACCCATCTGGCGCAGTATATTGATCACGCCGACGCGAGTTGGATTTACACCCACATGGCGCAATATAATATCGGAATCGGGCACTATGGCTGCAGCAACCATAAAGAACGCGGCGGAGGAAATATCAGCCGGCACATCAATGCGCGTTGCGGTCAGGCTGCCACCGCCGCTTAGAGAAGCTGTGCTGCCATCAGTGGTAACTGAATAACCAAAGCCGCGCAGCATACGCTCGGTATGATCGCGAGTTGGCGCGGGTTCAACGACGGAGGTTTGACCCTGGGTATACAATCCAGCTAATAGCACACAGGATTTAACCTGAGCACTGGCCATAGGCATGGCGTAATTAATCGGCTTAAGGGTTTGCCCACCTTTAATTTTTAGCGGTGGAGTACCACCTGTAGCGGTTTCAATCACAGCACCCATCTCAGCGAGCGGGTTGGCAACGCGGCCCATAGGGCGGCCAGATAATGAGCTGTCGCCGGTAAGCTCGGTATCAAATGACTGCCCTGCTAACAGGCCACTCAAGAGACGGATAGAGGTACCGGAATTACCCAGATACAGAGGTTTGGACGGCGCTTTTAGTCCGTGCAGACCCACGCCATGAATGGCAACACGGCCCTGCTCTGGGCCTTCGATTATCACCCCCATATCGCGAAAGGCTTGCAATGTTGCAAGGCTATCTTCGCCTTCGAGAAACCCTGTTACTTCGGTCATGCCGCTGGCAAGTGAGCCAAGCATAATTGAGCGGTGGGACATGGATTTATCGCCGGGGACACGGATATCACCCTGCGCATTGCCACCTGGGGCAACGCGGTAGTTAATTGTTTTTTCGGTCATGGGACTGTTGAGCGCCTTACTGTCTAATATTTTGCCAAAATGGTTGCGCGCATCGCGGGCGCGGGTAAATACATCCATGAGGTAATCTTGATCGCCGCCTTCTATGGCAGCGCGCATCTGGTTAAAGTTATCCATCACCTGATCGAGAATAACTAATATCGCATCTTTATTAGCCAGCGCTATATCGCGCCACATAACCGGGTCACTCGCCGCTATGCGGGTAAAGTCACGAAATCCTCCGGCGGCATAACGGAATATCTCACGGTTATCGCCCTTTGCGGCTAAGGTGTCGACTAAGGAGTAGGCCAAAAAGTGGGGTAAATGACTGGTCGCGGCAAGAATTTCATCGTGTTCACGCATATCCATGGCGGTGACTATGGCTCCAACACCTGCCCATAGATCGCCAACCAATTTTAGATGGTTAGAATCAGTGCTCGCCTCTGGCGTCAGAATAACGCGGTGATCGGCAAATAAATTAGCGGTAGCGGCGGTAACACCGCTTTTTTCCGAACCTGCTATCGGGTGCCCGGGCACTAACTGACTCGGCATACTGCCGTAAATCTCGATCGCGGCACTTATCACGCTACCTTTAACACTGGCGACATCAGTTATTGTGACATCGCTAGCCAGTAACCGGTGGCAGTCTTTCAATACGGTTGGCACGGTCAGAGTTGGCACACCGATAACCACTAGGTCTCCCGCCCCAAGCTCTGCAGCTATGGCTTCTAGACTCTGCTCAGAACGATCTATGATACCCATCTCAAGCGCTAACTCTAGGGTTGAGTCGCGTCTAGAAATGCCCACTACCTGCTTGGCCAAACCCTGTTCACGGGCGGCCAAGGCTAAACTCGAGCCGATTAGGCCCAACCCAATCACCACTAGGCGATTAAGGATAGGCGCGGACTGCTGTGAGTTATTTGGCATTTGGCACCGGCGCTTTTTAGCAGGGGTTTAAAGTACAGCGCGCGGATAGGACCCGAGCACTTTAAGATCGGCCACATTGGCGGTCAGTTCTTCTATTACCGCGGCCACTGGGGCATCTTCTATATGCCCGGCAAAGTCGATAAAAAACACATAGGACCATTTACTGTTGCGCGCTGGGCGCGACTCTAAGCGGGTCATATCCACATTGTGACGGCGGAATGGCTCTAATAGATCGTGCAATGCACCGGGTTTATTGTGTACAGATACCACCAACGAGGTGCGGTCGTCACCACTGGGCGGTACTTCTTCGCGGCCAATTATTAAAAAGCGCGTGGCGTTATCGGGGCTGTCTTCAATCTTGTCCCAGAGTTTTTCCAAGCCATACAGGCGGCAGGACATATCTCCGGCAATAGCCGCAGAGTTCCACTCCCCCTGCACTCGTTTAGCGGCTTCGGCATTACTGCTGACAGCCACACGCTCGATATTGGGGAAATTGGAGTTTAACCACTGACGACATTGCGCCAACGACTGGGAATGTGAGTAGACGCGGGTAATATTGTCTTTGTTGGTGTTGGGTCCAATCAAAAAATTATGGTGGATGCGCAACTCAACTTCACCGCAGATTTTCAAGGATGAATCCATAAAACTATCTAAGGTGTGGCTAACAACGCCTTCGGTACTGTTTTCAACCGGCACTACACCGTAGTTGCATGATCCGGCCAGTACTTCGCGGAATACTTCATCAATAGCAGACTGGGGCACACTGACTGCAGAGTCGCCAAAGTGTTTTAGTGCGGCTTCCTGAGTAAAGGTGCCTTCAGGGCCCAGAAATGCCACTTTAACCGGCTGTTCCAGTGCCAGACAGGCCGACATAATTTGCCGAAACAGACGCGCCATTTCTTCATTGTCTAATGGGCCTGAATTTTTATCCATAATGTGACGCAGCACTTGGGCTTCGCGCTCGGGCTTATAATAGGCTTGGTCGCCCTGCCCTTTTTTAACTTCAGCAACTTGCTGAGCGCAGCGCGCACGTTCACTGATGCTCTGCATAATTTGCAGATCCAGTGCGTCAATCTTATCTCTTAGACCCAATAACGGGTTTTCTTTAGCCATAGTTAAACTCTTATTCTTCGGCGGCAACTTCACTACTTTCGCCTTCGCCACCTTCCTCGCCTTCAATAAGCTCTTCTTCCTCTGGCTCGGCAATTCGCGCCAAGCTCACCAGGTTCTCATTGTCTTTAAGACGGATAATGCGCACACCTTGGGTGTTGCGACCAACTACTGAGACCTCATCGCCGCGAGTACGCACCATAGTGCCCTGATCGGAGATCAACATAATCTCGTCACCAGAGAAAAGCTGGGTAGTACCCACTAGAGGACCGTTACGCTCACTGGCTTGAATAGCAATCATGCCTTTGCCTCCGCGACCTTTGGTAGGAAACTCTTCAACTTTGGTACGCTTGCCATAGCCATTTTGGCATACGGTAAGCAGGTAGCCTTCGTCTTCCGGTATCACCATCGCGATCACTTCATGACCTTCAGGCAGCCGCATTCCGCGCACACCCTTAGAGACACGGCCCATAGCGCGGGCATCGGTGCTGGCAAAGCGCACAGCCTTGCCCTCTGAGCTAAATAGCATCACGTCACTGTTATCATCGATGATGGCGGTGCCAACCAGATGGTCGCCTTCAACCAAATCGACAGCGCGCAAACCGACGCTACGGGGGCGTGAATACTGCTCTAGACTGGTTTTCTTAACAGTGCCATTGGCGGTGGCCATCAGTACAAACTTGTCGGCGCTGTATTCTTCAACCGGCAATATTGAGCTAATACGCTCCCCTTCATCCAATGGCAGTAAGTTAACCACTGGACGACCACGTGAATTGCGGCCAGCCACTGGAATCTGATACACCTTGAGCCAGTAAACCTTGCCCAGATTGGTAAAGCACAGAATAGTGGCATGAGTGCTGGCGACCAACAGATGTTCAACAAAATCTTCGTCCTTAACCGCTGTCGCCGACTTGCCCATACCACCGCGGCGCTGAGCCTGGTAGTCACTCAACGGCTGAGTTTTGGCATAGCCGCCGTGAGAGATAGTCACCACACGGTCTTCTTCAGCTATAAGGTCTTCGACGGTAAGGTCATGAGTAGATTCGATAATTTCTGAGCGACGCTCGTCACCAAACTCGGCAACAATGGCTTCTAACTCTTCGCGAATAACACTCATCAGACGGTTGATATCACCGAGAATATCCTGGTATTCGGCAATTTCTTCGAGCTTGACGGCAAACTCTTCAATAATTTTGTCATGCTCCATACCGGTAAGGCGGTGCAGACGTAATTCAAGAATATCTTTAGCCTGTTCTGGTGACAGGAAGTACTGGCCATCCTGCAGGCCATATTGCACTTCAAGCCAGTCAGGGCGCGCAGCCTGCGGGCCCGCTCGCTCGAGCATGGCAACCACAGCGCCTGGATCCCAGCTCCGTGCAATAATGGCTTCGCGAGCCTCTGCAGGTGATGTGGACTGCTTGATAAGCACAATAATTTCGTCGATATTCGCCAGCGCAATAGCAAAACCTTCCAAGGTATGGGCGCGCTCTCTGGCTTTGCGTAATAGATAGATGGTTCTGCGTGTCACCACTTCACGACGGTGACGCACAAAGGCCTCGAGCATTTGCTTGAGATTGAGAATCTGCGGCTGGCCATCGACCAGCGCCACCACATTGATACCAAACACATTCTGCAGCTGAGTCTGGCTATAGAGGTTATTGAGAACCACTTCACCAACTTCGCCGCGCTTAATTTCGATAACAATACGCAGACCATCTTTGTCTGACTCATCACGCAGTTCAGAGATACCCTCAAGCTTTTTCTCTTTCACTAATTCGGCAATACGCTCAATCAAGCGCGCTTTATTTAGCTGATAGGGGATCTCGGTAACAATAATAGTTTCGCGGTTGGTTTTCTCATTGACTTCAACCTCGGCACGGGCACGCATATAGATACGGCCACGACCGGTGCGATAAGCCTGAATAATCCCAGCTCTACCATTGATAATCGCCCCTGTTGGGAAATCTGGGCCGGGAATATATTCCATCAGCTCATCAATGGTGATATCGCTGTTGTCGATCAGCGCCAAGCAGCCCTTGACCACTTCGGTGAGATTATGTGGCGGAATATTGGTGGCCATGCCCACAGCGATGCCAGATGAACCATTGACCAGCAGATTGGGTACGCGCGTTGGCATAACCACGGGAATCTGCTCAGTTTCATCGTAGTTGGGGGCAAAATCGACTGTGTCTTTTTCTAGGTCCTCTAGCAGCGCATGGGCAATTTTAGTCATGCGGATTTCGGTGTATCGCATAGCCGCTGCAGAGTCACCGTCGACAGAACCAAAGTTACCCTGGCCATCGACCAGCAAGTAGCGCAATGAAAATGGCTGGGCCATACGAACGATTGTTTCGTAGACCGCAGAGTCGCCGTGGGGGTGGTATTTACCAATAACATCACCCACCACACGAGCAGATTTCTTATAGGCTTTATTCCAGTCATTATTAAGCTCGCTCATGGCGAATAAAACGCGCCTATGCACCGGCTTGAGGCCATCGCGCACATCTGGCAGCGCCCGGCCGACGATCACGCTCATGGCGTAATCTAGGTAGGACTGCTTGAGCTCATCTTCAATATTGACTGGAACAATTTCTTTGGCTAAATCGACCATAATCTATAATTATTTCCTGATTTTTATTGCGCTTTTGAAGGGGCGAATTTTAGCACAGATAAGCCCGTAGAATCTCGCTTTTATTGGTCTTTTATCGCCCCTTTCAGCGCTAGAAATCGGTATACTTCCGCATCGCACCAAGGAGGCCCTATGCAGCCTACAAAAATCGACTTATTAATCAATTGCGAATGGATAATCCCGATCGTTCCCAATGATCGAGTATGGCAGAACTGCGCCCTCGCCATTGATGCCGAAAAGATTATTGGTATCTTTCCTCAGGCCGAAGCAGCCAAGCGTTTTAGTGCTCAGAAAGTATACAGTCTCGATAACCATGTGCTGATGCCAGGGCTGGTTAACGCGCACGGCCATGCCGCCATGACACTTCTGCGGGGCTATGCCGATGATCTGCCACTGCGACCCTGGCTGGAAGACCACATCTGGCCCGCAGAAACTCAGCATCTGAGCGAAGAATTTGTCCGCGATGGCACCAAAATAGCTATGGCCGAAATGATTGCATCTGGCACCACCTGCTTTGCAGATATGTACTTTTTTCACGAGGCGATTGCCGAAGAAGTTCGCAGTGTCGGTATGCGTAGTCAAATTGGCTTTACCGTACTCGATGTTCCCACTCCCTATGGTAAGGATGCCAATGACTATATCCATAAGGGCCTTGCACTCTATGACAAGTACAGCGGTCAGTCGTTAATCAACGTTGCCTGCGCACCCCATGCCCCCTATTCGGTCTCTGACCCGGCGATGCAGATTATTTCCACCTATGCCAATGAGCTGGATATGCCAGTGCATATACATTGCCATGAGACGGCAGAAGAAATTACTGAGTCACTAGCCAACTACGGCTGCCGACCCTTGGCGCGACTGCGCAACCTTGGCTTGCTGCTACCTCAGACCCAGCTCGTTCATATGACCCAGGTCGATGCCGGCGATATCAAACTGATACAAGACCATAACTGCCATGTTGTGCACTGCCCAGAATCCAATATGAAACTGGCCAGTGGTTTTTGCCCAGCTGGCCAATTGATTGATGCTGGCATCAATGTGGCACTGGGCACAGATGGTGCCGCCAGTAATAATGATCTCGACCTGTTTGGCGAATTAAAAACAGCTGCCCTACTGACCAAGGCAGTGGCTGGTGATGCCGCCGCACTCGATGCCCATGCGGCCCTGCGTATGGCAACAATTAACGGCGCTAAGGCACTGGGCTGGGATGATCAGATAGGCAGTCTTGAAGCCGGTAAGTCAGCCGATATTATTGCCATTGAAATCAATTCTATTGCTCAGCAACCACTGTATAATCCCGCCTCGCAACTGGTTTACACCAACTCTGGCAGCCAGGTAACCCATAGCTGGGTCGCCGGTAAGACGCTACTGGAAGATCGGGCGCTGTGTACACTCAACAAAAGCAAGCTGATCCAGTCAGCCAGTGACTGGCGTAACAAAATTCAACCTAAGTCCATGGATTAAAGGCACTACCGCATGAGCAAATCAATGAACGTTGATCCCAATGAAATTCGCAAGTTCGAAGAACTAGCCAGTCGCTGGTGGGATCGCAATAGTGAATTTAAACCATTGCATGATATTAATCCTTTGCGCGCAGACTGGATTGAAAGCCTGACCCCTCTGAATGGGCAGCAGGTACTTGATGTTGGCTGTGGTGGCGGAATTCTATGTGAAGCCCTAGCTGAGCGCGGCGCCAATGTGACGGGCATTGATATGGGCGATGCGCCACTGGCTGTGGGGAATTTGCACAAACTAGAATCTGGTGTTGAGGTCAACTACGTCAAGTCGACCGCCGAAGACTATGCCGAAAGCCATGGGCACTGCTTCGATACAGTCACCTGCCTGGAAATGCTCGAACATGTGCCAGATCCTAGCTCGGTAGTTAAGGCCTGTGCCGAGACTGTCTCTTATACACATCTCCGAGCCCA
>OJDG01000018.1_pt1 | contig 31690 bp, 29 predicted proteins | sample 1592411 | NCBI WGS metagenome assembly OJDG01 (sample SAMN05416759, study PRJEB24817) | seawater metagenome | isolation source: Sea water | place: Canada:Atlantic | collected 2013-07 | reverse complement strand
CTACACACTGCATATCGTCGGCAGCGTCAGATGTGTATAAGAGACAGGGTTACAGTTAATGCCTTCTTTCTCAAGCTGTTCTGCCGCCTTAATACCTTCCCAGGTAGAGGCCATTTTAATCAACACGCGCTCTTTGCCGATGCCTACCTGTTCGTAAAGACCAATCAGTTGTCGTGCCTTGGCGATAGAGGCGACTGTATCAAAAGATAGTCGCGCATCGACTTCAGTGGAAACGCGGCCTGGAATCTGCTCGAGAATCTTTTCGCCAAAGCCTACCGCTAGCCCATCCATGCAGGCGGCAACCTGCTCGTCGCTGGAGAGTCTTCCTTTCATGGTTGTAGAGACCACGCCATTTACAAGGTCGCGGTAGGCGGGCATCTGTGCCGCTTTGAGCAGCAGAGAAGGATTGGTCGTCGCATCTTCTGGGGAGTACTGCGCAATGGCATCAAAGTCGCCTGTGTCTGCTACTACGGTGGTTATTTCTTTTAATTGGGCTAGTTTGCTTTTGTTGCTGCTCATTAAGCTATTGCTCCAGATGTTTTCTCTAATGCGGTGGTTAAGACTCCAATGTTGGCCGAAGGCTTAAATGCGTTTTCACTAATATGGCGTCTAAATTGGCGAGCACCGGGCATGCCGTGAAACAGACCTAAAATATGTCTGGTCATAGCGTTTAGTTTGGTATTTTTACTGAGTTCATTATCCACATAATTTAAAAATTCTTCAGCGATTTCCATACGGGACTTTATAGGCGCAGTGCTGCCATAAATATTTTGATCTACCGTAGCGAGCAGGTACGGATTAGTATAGGCCTCACGGCCAACCATCACTCCGTCAAGATGCTGTAAATGCTCTAAAGACTGCTCAAGGGTAGTGACGCCACCATTAATAATAATGTCTAACTGGGGGAAATCCTTTTTCAGCTGGTAGACGGTCGCGTAATTTAGCTCGGGTATCTCACGATTCTGCTTTGGGCTAAGGCCTTTCAGCCAGGCTTTACGAGCATGTACCAAAAACACCTCACAGCCACTCTGGGCAACTGTGCCAACAAAGTCACGCAGAAATTCGTAGGAGTCATAATCATCGACACCGATACGATGTTTCACCGTAATCGGTAGGTCAACTGCATCACGCATAGCGGCCACACAGTCGGCGGTAATCTGAGCGTCTTTCATCATTACTGCGCCGAACATGCCGTTTTGTACACGATCACTTGGGCAGCCGCAATTTAGATTGATTTCGGCATAGTCGTATTGCGCCGCCATTTTGCAGGCTGTGGCTAAATCTTGGGGATTGCTGCCACCCAATTGCAGGGCTACTGGGTGCTCAAAGGCGTCCATTTGCAGATGGTAATCAGAGTCGCCATGAATGATCGCACCAGTGGTGAGCATCTCGGTATAGAGCACGGCATGCTGACTAATCAGGCGTAAAAAATAGCGGCAGTGACGATCTGTCCAGTCCAACATGGGCGCTACGCAGAATTTTCTATTAATCATTAATTGCGCCCCTTTGTCAATTTGGCTCTGTATTATTGAAGCCGGTGATTTTACACATTTTTCGTGGTCAGTGGGCCATTGGTGTGCAGTCCTATCTATACATTTTCTTATGAAACCTAAGAGTCGCCTAACAGGTTGCCTTGGATCCTGTCTTGGGTTACGTTGGAATTTAGCTATCAAACGAGCCTTGCCTAAAACGAGCTTGAGCACATACCTTAGCAACAAGAGGCCGGTATTTTAAACGCCACCAATTCTTGAAGTATCAGTAATAAACGGGAAGTATCGATATGAGATTAATTACCGGCCAGCGAATTCTCTGCATACTTGGCAATCTTGGTCCTGAGCTCTACAGGCTTCCTCTTAGTGTATTTCGTAGAGTCTACGATAATTACGATAAGTCTTTTGGCAGTGCCCCCAGAGCAGATGTCGGCACTAAAGAGTTAAGGGTGCCGGTTGCTCAACACTGGCTGCCCATCAGAATCTACCGGCCAAAAGCTAAGCAACCAACCCTGAGCATGGTTTATTTTCATGGTGGAGGCTATGTGATTGGCAGCTTAAAGAGCCATCATAGTTTTTGTAGTTTGTTGGCAGCAAAAGCCGGTATTAATGTGATTGCTGTTGATTATCGCTTGTCACCGGAGAGTCCATTTCCGGCACCGCTAGAAGATGGTTTAGGTGTCTGGAACTGGGTTGTCGAGCATTCAGCTGAGCTTGGCATCGAAGAGACAAAAATCGGCATGGGCGGTGACAGTGCAGGGGGGAATTTGGCTGCTGTACTGGCAATGCAGAGTTTTTCAAGCGTTATCTCTGGGGTGCTATCTGCGCCGCCAGCATTTCAGTTTTTACTCTACCCCTGGGTAGATATGGGCATGGGTTCAGAATCTATTCAGCGCTATGGCAGAGGGTTGTTGTTGACGGAACAGATAATGATATTTTTCCGCAATAGCTATCTGCCCAATAGGACTGAGGAATTAGCGATCAACTCAAGTCCTATGGCCTGTGAAGACCTTAATCGTACTCCGGACAGTCTAATAGTAACGGTCGAATATGATGTTTTGCGAGATGAGGGTTTGGCGTTTGTGGAGAAGCTTAAGCGCGACAACGTTAATGTTATTCATCAGCATTTGCCCGACTGCACCCATGGTTTTATTAGTATGGGAAGGTTTAGCGCTGCGACTCAAAAGCGGCTTGATCAGGTTTGTGACATGCTAGTTGATTATGCGGGTAGCTAGATTTGTTGAGACTAGTATTGAAAAGGACTTAGAGGCTGACAATATGTGAACTTACTGGGCCATAGTAGTTTAAAAAAATAATCAGGGAAGGATGCCCGCTATGAACTCGTTTAAGAGTCTTAACGAAATACTCTGTTGGCATGTTTTAAATAAGCTTTTTTGGTTTGGCCTATGTAATATCACTGCTGTTAAAAAAATAATAAGAACGTATCAGTAAGAGCAAAATTACTATGATTAAAGATGGGTTAAATCGTCGTCAGTTATTGCAGGGAATGGGCGCAAGTTTGGGGGTGTTAGCACTGCGCGGTTTTGAGGTGCAGGCGGCTTCACCGGTGTATTTCACCCATGGTATTGCCAGTGGTGATCCGCTCTGTGATCGAGTGATACTCTGGACTCGCTTGCTCCCGGGCGATGGGCAGCATAATGCTAGCCTCAGCTGTGTGTGGCAGATTGCATTGGACCGGGATTTTAAGCAGATGGTTAGTTCTGGTGCTGCCTCCACCTCTGCGCAGCAAGATTATTGCATCAAGGTAGATGCCGCTGGTCTGGCGGCCAATCAATATTATTTTTATCGGTTTATCGCTGCTGGTGTTTCTAGCCCAGTGGGTATGACTCGAACATTACCTGTGGGCAATGTGGATGAGTTTCGTCTCGGTGTCTGTTCTTGCTCTAACTACCCGCAGGGCTATTTTAATGTCTACCGGCATATGGCCAATACTGATTTGGATCTGGTGCTGCATCTGGGGGACTATATCTATGAGTATGCTGAAGGTGTCTATGCCAATCCAGTGGCCACAGATGAGCTGGGCAGGCGGGTAGAACCGCGCAATGAGATATTAAGTATTGAAGACTACCGTATGCGCTATGGTCTCTATCGGACCGATGTAGATTTACAGGCAGTGCATGCGCGTCATCCATTTATCTGTGTCTGGGATGATCATGAGCTAGCTAACGACTGCTGGCAAGATGGCGCAGAAAACCATAATGAGGGCGAGGGTGACTTTAAGGCGCGGTTACACAGTGCACGTCAGGCCTATCATGAGTGGATACCCATTCGCACCACCTCCGAGGGAGATCAGGCCCCCATCTACCGCAGCTTTAAACTGGGGAAACTGGCTGATCTTATTATGCTGGATACACGGATTCATGGGCGCAATCGCCCGCTAAATTATGCCGTTGATCTGCCCATGCGCTCTGTACTATTTAATATCTCTGGCTCTGCTGCCAGCTTGGTCGGGGAGGAAGAGGCGGCACAGATTCCTGAAACTGAGCTTGTACGGGTTAATGTACCCTTTGATTTTTCTACAGGTGCTGCCATTGCGATCACAGATTATCAGCGCATAAAAGATTTAACCGCCGAGACCTTGCCCGCGGGTTGCTACTACCTACCCGATGCCGAGACATTTAAAAATGAGATATTGATTGATCCCAATAGAACCATACTTGGAGCAGATCAAGAGCGGTGGCTGGATACACAGTTGCAGGCCAGCAAGCAGCGGGGCACGCCTTGGCAGCTACTGGGTCAGCAGGTGTTAATGGGTAAGCTGGGCCTGCCTGTTTTAACCGATGAAGAGCTTAAGTTAGAAGAAACCAAGCCAGAATATAGACCTATTCTGCAAATGATGCAGACCCTGGCCAAAGAGGAGTTACCATTTAATCTTGATGCCTGGAATGGCTATCCAGTCTGCCGAGACACTGTGTTCAAAAGTTTGGCTGAGCATGGGGTTAACCCGTTGGTGCTGGCGGGAGATACCCACAATGCCTGGGCATTTAATCTGGCTGATAACAACGGGCAGGCTATCGGCGTTGAAATTGGTACCCCTGGTGTAAATAGCCCGGGGCTTGAAACCTATCTGGCCACTGAGCCAGCTGTACTTGGCCGAGCTATGCAGGCTGCTAGCTCAGAGCTTTTTGCTGTGGACACAGCCCAACGCGGCTGGTCTGAATTAGTGTTAACACCAGAGGCCGCGACTAATCAGTGGCACTTTGTCAGCACCGTGTTGGATCAGGAGTTTACGGTGTCTAGTGCAGATAAGCAGCGTTGTAAGTTGGGTGATAAGAGGTTTAGTTGATCGTGATCTATCCCGCTCTTTAGCTAAGGGCCTCCATCGACATCGTCATCCTGAGCGTTAGCGAAGGATCCCTGCAACATTAGACAATAGACTCTAAAATTCCTACCAAAAAGCCAGCACTTAATACTGCTGTCTAAAGCGTTCAGCAATCAAACCCAAGCTATACATCCATTGGTTATCGCGGGCTTTTTTGTGTGCTTGGGGCGACAAGATTATCATCAGCAGATAACAGTCTAAATCTTGGCTCCCTCGACAATAGACTAAGTGAGAGTCACTAGTTTTTTTGAATTGCAATGTCTTTGGATGCCACATATTTTGTCTATCGCAAAGGTGGATATGGCGCACTTCTTCGGCTTTGATTATCGGGAGGTTGTTGGGGTGGTCATAGAGTTCATCGCGGCCAAAAGTGTCCGGAAGAGCGCTGTTGGCTTGGGGCGATTTATAGGCTTTGAAGTCATTTTCGAGGGCCTTTAATTCATCATTCGTAAGCTGTTCATGGATCAGTTTTGATTTGAACAGCCGCATGATATCTATTCCTTGAAGTCAATTAAGTCCTCTTTCGAAGCTTCTTGAAGTAATGCCAGACCGCGACTAGTAATAGCTTCCATTCGAGCTTTGGATGGACGGAACTGTGCTGTAGCCGATGTCGATGACTGCTCCATAATTTGGACCATCTGTTCGTAAAGGCTAGCACTGATCATATAGCCGGCTGTTTTATTATTAGATAAAACAGCTACTGGTTCCGCTTTAAAAAATTGGCTTGGATTTTTACGCAGTTCGGTAATAGAAACCGTCTGTTCTGCAAGTATTGAGTGGGTGGTCATAACGGTCACCTAATATGTACATAATTACGTATAAAGTTATATGAATAATAGTATGAATTCTATGCTAGAGCAACTTTCTATTTTGATATTATTGTCGCCATATTAATTACTATGCAAAACCCGCTACAATCTCGCCATGACATTCGACCATCAGACCTTTCTTAAATCCCTGACTCAGCGACCTGGCATCTATCAGATGTTTGATGCGGAGGGCACTATACTCTACGTGGGTAAGGCCAAGAATCTTAAGAACCGGGTTGCCAGCTATTTCCGCAAAACTGGGCTGACTGTAAAAACTGCTGCACTGGTTAAGCGCATTGCGCAGATTGATGTCACCGTGACCGAGACAGAAACAGAAGCATTAATTCTTGAGCACAATCTGATTAAGCAGTACCAACCGCCCTACAATATTTTACTGCGCGACGACAAAAGCTATCCCTATATCTTCCTGTCGGACAAAGATAAATGGCCGCGATTGTCTTTTCATCGTGGACCGAAAAAAGCCAAAGGCACCTATTTCGGCCCATTCCCCAGTGTTAATGCGGTGCGTGAGAGTATGTCTTTTTTGCAAAAGACCTTTAAGGTTCGCCAATGTGAAGATGTCTTTTTTAAAAACCGCTCCAGACCCTGTCTGCAACACCAAATTAAACGCTGCACTGCACCCTGTGTCGATTTTGTCACGCCCGAAGACTATGCCGTAGATGTTGACTTAACCCGCCAGTACCTTGACGGCAAGGGCGACAAGATACTAAAGCAGCTCGAGCGGGATATGGAAAAAGCCTCGGCTGAATTGGCCTTTGAAAAAGCCGCTGAGAGCCGCGATCAAATAGCTGCACTGCGCCAAATTCAGGCCCAGCAAATGATTGAAAAGGGTAAGGGTACCGTGGACGTGGTAGCAGGTGCGGTCACCAATGGGCAGGCCTGTGTGCATATACTCTATGTGCGCCAGGGCCGTATTCTGGGCAGTCGCAGCTACTATCCCAAAGCACCATTAGCAGACCAAGTATCTGACTTACTGGAAGAATTCTTACCTCAGCTATATTTGGCTGGGGGTGGACGGCCAGACTTACCCAAAGAAATAATACTCAATGCCCCAGTAGAGAACAGCCAGCCTCTAGTCGATGCTTTAAAACTTAGAGTAGGGCGCAATATAGAGATTCGCGACTCAGTGCGCGGATTTCGAGCAAAGTGGATTGAGCTAGCTCAGCGTACTGCCGAGCAAAATCTGGCCGGTAAGCTGGCCTCGAAAAAGACCCTGCAGCAGCGCTTTGAATCTCTGCGCGAAACCCTAGGGCTTGAGCAGACACCTCAGCGCTTAGAATGCTTCGATATCAGTCATAGTAGCGGAGAAGCTGTGGTAGCATCCTGCGTGGTGTTTGACGCCAATGGCGCATTAAAAAGCGACTATCGACGCTTTAATATTGAAGGCATTACCGGTGGTGATGATTATGCCGCCATGGAGCAAGCTATTCGCCGTCGCTATACCCGGTTGATGAAAGGTGAGGGCAAGTTGCCTGATATTCTGTTGATAGACGGCGGTAAGGGTCAGATTGGCATTGCCAAAGCGGTACTCAGTGATCTGGGCGTGGTTGGTGTGATGATTCTTGGTGTGGCCAAGGGTACAACCCGTAAGCCGGGTATGGAAACCTTGATTCTGGCTGATCAAAATAATCGTATCATTGGCCGTCCTGCAGAGGCGGCACTACATTTAATCCAGCAGATTCGCGATGAAGCCCACCGCTTTGCCATTACTGGTCATAAGGCGCGCCGGGATAAAAAGCGTCGCACCTCGCCGCTGGAAGGTATTCCCGGTGTTGGGCCAACCCGTCGTCGCGATCTGCTAAAACATTTTGGCGGTATTGTGGAGGTGCGCAAGGCCAGCGTGGCAGATCTGATGAAAGTAGAAAATATAAATAAAAAGGTAGCTGAAGCTATTTACAGTGCACTGTACAATGAGTAACGTGAATTTGCTGTACCCCAATATCATTGATGGAAATTTATAACTAGCTTATGTGGAACCTGCCAAATATTCTAACCCTGCTGCGCATCGCCCTGATTCCAGTATTTATCGTGGTCTATTACCTACCTTGGGAATGGCACCATTTTGCGTCTGCGGCTATTTTTGGGCTGGCGGCGTTAACGGATTGGGTGGATGGCTATCTTGCGCGCAAGCTTAAGCAGGTTACTCCCTTTGGCGCCTTTCTTGATCCGGTAGCCGATAAGCTGATTGTGGTTGCCGCTTTGATACTGCTGTTAGAGGTTCATGCAAGCCCTTGGTTTGCGCTGCCTGTTATTGTGATTATTGGTCGCGAGATAGTGATATCAGCCCTGCGTGAATGGATGTCTGAGCTGGGCGACAGAGGGACTGTCGCAGTATCGATGATGGGCAAGGTAAAAACCTGGGTACAGATGATTGCCGTGGCGATTTTACTGCTGGCAAAACCTGATCAGGAACTGTTAACCCTAGTGGGTTTTGTGGCTATTTATATTGCCGCGCTGCTGACGCTCTGGTCGATGGTGGTCTATCTGATACAGGCGTGGCCGCAATTAAGTGCAGAAGCCGATAAGTAGTTGATTTATTGCCAACATCCCCTAGAATAGCGGCCTCTTAGCACGCAGCTGCTTAGATCAGTAAAATCTTGAATGACGCTGTTTATGGTAGTACACAACAAAGGCGCGGTAGCAAAGTGGTAATGCAGTGGACTGCAACTCCGCCATCGTCGGTTCGATTCCGACCCGCGCCTCCATTCAATTTCTTATCCCTACGCAGGTCTATTGTTACCTTACCTGCAAACCATTGGTTGACAGCCGCTGGGTTAGAGTCTTTAACTATGCTCAGAATCCTGCTGCAAAAACTCTGATCCCGCTAGATGCAAGTAATGCAGATGCCGTTCATATTGAGTGATGGCATCGGCAATAATCTGATCCTGACTGTAGCTCAAGATATCGTACCGCTGACCACCGCGCAGTAAAAACACCTCGGCACGGTAGTAATCATCATTTTTATCATCTGCATAGTTGGGCATGGCAAAGTGGCGCAGCCTAATCTGATAGTTAAAATTCTCGGCATTTTCAATATTAATAATTAGCCTTACGCTATCTTTTTCGGTCTCTAACTCAGTAGTAATACCATTGCGTTCGAATTCAATCGCCAGCTGTTCTAGGGCGGGTTGCGCTGAGCTGGCGATAAATTTTTCGGCTACATTGAGCTCTGGGTGAGCCGTTAAAGATGCCAGCTGCTTCTTCCAGTTGGCTTTTGAAAACTGCTGAATCGTACTGTGATGCTGCACGCTATCTTGCAGCATATAGTCTGCTTTAAGGGCTTTAAATAGGCTGTAGCAAAATATCAATAGCACAAACATAAACGGAAATGCCGAGGCGATGGTTAAGGTTTGCAATGCACTTAAACCGCCCAAAGATAACAGTGCAGCGGCAATAATGCCGATAATGGCTGTCCAAAAGATACGCTGCCAGACTGGCGTTTCTTCTTCGCCGCCAGAGGCCAGCGTGTCTATTACCAGAGCGCCAGAATCTGCCGAGGTGATAAAAAAGGTAGTGATCAAGCAGATAGCAATGGTGGAGAGAAGAGGGGCAATAGCAAACTGCTCAAAGAATACAAACAGTGCCACAGGCACATTGCTGCTCACAGCCTCAGCAAGGTTGGAGGCCTGATTGGTTGCGATTTCATGAATCGCTGTATTGCCAAAAATGGTCATCCATAGAAAGGTAAAACCAGCCGGTATAAAGAGTACACCAACAATAAATTCACGAATGGTGCGGCCCTTGGACACCCGCGCGATAAATATACCCACAAATGGCGACCAGGATACCCACCAACCCCAATAGAGCAGTGTCCAACCACCGATCCAATCATCTCTGCGGTCATAGGCATAGAGGTTAAAGGTACTGCTCACAATCTCACTAAGGTAGGCGCCGGTATTCTGAACAAAGACCTGTAGCAAAAGAATAGTGGGTCCAAACAGCAGTACGAACAGCATTAGGCAAACCGCTAAGGTCATATTGAGATTGGAGAGGCGTTTAATACCACGATCTAAACCCAGTACTACCGACAGTGTTGCAAGGGCGGTAATGCCAATAATCAGCATGATTTGTACGTAACTAGCCTCGGGTATTCCCACTAGATAATGCAGGCCAGCATTTAGCTGCTGTACACCAAACCCCATGGAGGTTGCGACCCCAAAGATGGTGCCAACCACGGCAAAAGAGTCAACAGTATGACCAATACCACCGTAAATTCTCTCGCCAATCAACGGGTAAAGGGCGGAGCGAGGCAGCAGTGGCAGCTTATGCCTATAGGCAAAGTAGGCGAGGGTCAGCGCCACAATGGCATAGATGCCCCAAGCGTGCAGACCCCAGTGGAAGAATGTAATACGCATAGCCTCTTTGGCGGCAGCTACGGTGGCGGCATCGCCCATAGGTGGTGACATATAGTGCATAACAGGCTCGGCGACGCCGAAGAACATTAGGCCAATGCCCATGCCTGCAGAGAACAACATCGAAAACCAAGATAGATTGGTATAGGCCGGCGCGTCATGGTCAAGCCCCAGCTTTATATCACCGAGTCGGCTGACCATAATAAAAATAATAAACAGTAAAAAGATCGCTACCGACAGCACATACAGCCAGCTGACCTTGGAGACTAGGAAGCTCTGTAGCTGCCCAAAGTATTGGGTAGATATCTCGGGAAAGACCGCAGCAAATAGGGCAAAAAAGGTGGTGGTCAGCAGAGAGGCTACAAAGACAGGTGGGTTTATTTTGGTTGGCGGTAACATAAGTGGGGGTCGCTTTGGTCGATGGCGTCTACAAGTTGTTATGAGCTCGCGACGATGGCTGATGGGCTAGCCAGTATTTAGTGCCTATCACGACCTTATTAGAGATCTGGCACTTTATTATTTTTTCTGAGGCCGAGTCTAGCAAAGTTTTTTGGCTATTTCATAGCGGCGGCGCAATCGGGTAAATAATGGGTAAAAAAGCCAGTAAAACTGCATGACCCATTCCCATTTCCGATCTTGATCATGTATACTTCTCGCCGCCCGAATCTGACCACTCAGCTCTTTGAAGTCATGACTCGTGGAAGCCCACCTAAGTACTGCCCGGGTGGCGAAATTGGTAGACGCAACGGACTTAAAATCCGTCGGTAGAAATACCGTGCCGGTTCAAGTCCGGCCCCGGGCACCAAATACCTTGATGGATTTAGATAATTAATAGGATCGACACGTACCTTGAACTGCCTCTTTGTGCCAAATGATAAATGCTCATTAGTTTTGGCTCTCATGGCTGTCATTATGATGACGGCAGTGTAGTCCCACCTACTGAGGAAGGTTGCCCCTACCAACTGGGTTCATTTGACTGGTCTGGTCTAGATAAAGGATATATCTCCCTTGGGGAACCTCTGATAACCATTAAAGGCTCATCACGCTTTCTAGACTGTGGTTATATCAACGTAAAGACCTGCAATAAAACTGGCGAAGTATGCGCAGTTGTCTACGGGGTTGATACCCATAATGAGATACTTAGCGCTAGAGTCAGGGCAGTATCTGATAAGGCTGCTGCACTAGGTGTTGAAGTGGCTATGACTGGCTCTGAGGCTCTAGAGTTGTTGAGATAAAGGTTAACTAATAATGACTATCTTAATAGTTACTATTAGTATTAATCCTTAAAGGTATGAATGAAGGTATATCTACTAATTAACAGCCATAAGTATCCTAAGAAAGCAGCAGGTAGCTCTAAGCCCTATGCACACGATTCTTAAGCATCAACTTCTAAACCTAGGCATCCCAGAGGATGACGACGAGCATCACATCTTACTGCCGCCACTCCAACTGCACAAGAACTCCAAATCACACACTAAGTCATCACTCCTGATAGATACTTATATTTAAGAGGCTAGAGGCCAACGAGGTGCTAAACAGTTAAAGATATTGAATCGGCACATCGTTTCTTTGCGGCGACTAATTTGGGATAACTAGCCTCATTCCTGGAAAATATTATTTTTATTACCTTTCGCTTTTTTAGCAGCTTTTTTTTCTTTTGGAGATAGCGCTGGTTTCTTTTTTGTATCACGTTTGTTTTTATGTTCCTTGCTCATTTCATTCACCCCATGTTATTTAGTTTGCGTTATTATAGAAACATTTTTAATTCTTGATAAATGTCTGGCAATCCACTCAAGTGTATTAGGGAATAGCCACTTTTAAAGTAGGTAAATGACTCAATATTTTTGATTGGGAAATTGTGTTTCTCTTGATTTTAGAAGAAGACGTGCGTGAACTATAGAGTATTTGAACAACCTTTCTACCTCGACGTTCTAAGTAATTTTCTACCGCAATATTATGCGGCTTATTACCCCAATCCTCGCCGATAACAAATATATCTACATCTAATTCTTTACAGCCTGAAATATATTCAAGTTCATAATAAGGGCGCACGATATCAACACAGCGAAGTGCGCTTAACATCTCCAGTCTTTGCTCGAGAGGAATTACAGGAACATTTGGTTTGTATGAATTGACAACTCGATCGGATGCTACGCCAACCGCAACTGTGTCACCGAGGGTTGCGCAGTGCTTCAATAGGGCTAGGTGCCCTACGTGCAGCAGATCGAAGGTTCCCACCGTATAGATAACCATTTCTCAATAAACTCCTTAATGCTGATAAATTGAATTCTTAGCAATCCCCACTTTTGGATGCACTTTATGTCAGTTTGTAAGAATAAATTATGGTGATTGTGAGAGTATAAAAGCCGAGTATGTATACATTTAGCGGGTTTCCCGACAACTTTGCCGTTTTAATTTGAGAGACATTTAAACCTGCAAGACAAACACATCCGACATATAAAATTATGGAAAACAGACTCTTAGTTATAGTCTCTTCAAATAAAAAAAGGCCGACCAATATAAGGTTATTATTATCGAGTGCTAATCCAGTGTATTTTTTGCTTTCAGAAAGGCCAAATATGCTGAAATAACTCAATCTTATCGCACTGGCAGCAAGCATAATAAATGCTCCAATAAGAAAGATTGGATCGAAATCACCATAACTGATTAGCAGTATTGCTGGCGCAACTCCATAACTCACAATGTCTATCAATATGTCCAACTGGCCACCAAACGCTTGATCAGTTCCAGAGCGACCAGGGATGCCTCGGGCGATCAATCCATCGGCCCAATCAAATACAACCGCCCAAATCATGCCAATCATTGCGGCGTAATAAATTCCTACGATACTAAAATATATAGACAAAAGCGTGCACGCCAAGCCTGCTAGGGAGCACAAATTGGGACCATCTTTTACAAAAGATAGAATGGTGGGCTCTAAAGCATCACCTTCTGTTTTGACTGCAATCATAAGCTTCCACTTAATTAAAAGGGTTATATCAAATCAGTCAAGCTTTTCCCTGCGCCACAGAAAACCTCTGCGGAGCCCAAAAAGAAAATGGATATCCGATATAAAGAAAAAATTGTGATAGATCATTACGCCTGAAGTTACAGGCTCGACAGGTACTATGAAATCGTTTTGTGGGGAACTCAAACAGACAAACTCGAATCACGATTAGAGTGACGTGTACCTTGTTGGCACGGTAACAGTAAGGGGTGACGAACACAATAGCCTTTCGGAATTAGTTGAAGCGATGACGAAGGTCTCCATGCCTGGCCAACAAGATCCATGTTATTGGCTCTAACGCAGGTCAATCGCTGATCTAGAAACGCCTGAGGGCTTATATGTTGCAGTTTGTGGCATGATAGGTAATGAAAAAACGGTAAGGGTACCGCAGGGTGCCAATTACAAAACTATCGGCATTGCTACTCCTTTGCTCATATCGCTTCCAACACCAACCACTGCATACTTTTGGCTCCAGATTACCTCAGATGGGAGGTTGTGTGACCGAAGCTTCCAAGCCCCTATTCAATTACCAGCATTCATCAACGATCTAGCATAGAAATAGGTATAAAACGTTGCCTAGACGTTGCCGAATAGCCAGATTTTTTTGAAATAGGCTTCTTATGTATTTGTCTAGAAACAGTAACATTCACAAGCCCACAGCAGGCTCCATCGTCCCCTAAGCATTACCCAACTACAGGAATACCCGTGGCCGCCTTGTGCAGGTCTGAGGTAGACATAATGGTAGACGTGGATGTGCCTTTGACAATGAACTGGAGGGGCGTCAACATCGGTAAACACAAGGACTAAGGGTGTTGCTAGAGCCTACCTAGGGCAGTAACGGGAGGCCCCGGGCTCCAAATACCTTAAGGGATATAGATAACGAATAGGTTCGACGCGCGCCCTGAATTGTCTCTTTGTGCCATACGATAGAGGCTTCTTAAAGATGCTAATCTATTGAGTTCAGCTTCTCTCACACCGCAAATCTTTTGGTTGCCAGAACCGTCTCCTTCTTAATGATTTCACTGCTCGAAAGCCCTAATCCATCGACTTAGCATGGGATTGCAGGCAATGAAAAATAAGCAGCTTTGGGATAGCAGTTAATGATATACTATATCGTTAAGATCGATCTTTTATGCATGATCTTTTTTTTGAGGCTTTGGTCAGATGAACATATTTCCTAAGATAGGCGCTGTTGGCGTAGTGTGCTCGATCGCACTCAATCTCAATGCCGAATCTTCGCATCATGATCATGATTCGCCACAGCAAGATGCTCACCTACATGGCTATACAGAGCTAATGATTGCCATTGAAGGGAGTGCTCTTGAAATCAACTTTGAGTCACCAGCCTCAAGTATTGTTGGCTTTGAGCATAGAGCAACATCCAGTGAGCAGTTTCAGCTTATAGAGGAAGCAAGGGGGATTCTTGAGTCATCGACAGAACTGTTCTCCTTCTCTGGCGGTGATTGTTCTTTAAGCAAAGCTAATGCCGATTTTTCTTCACTAGCAATGCTTGATACAGAGCATCAGGGGCATGAGCAGGACCACAGCGAAATTACAGCAAGCTATGAATATGCCTGCTCGCAAGCACAGAGTCTCGACGCTATTAATGTGAATTTGATCAGTCGTTTCCCGCGAATAGAGAAAATCAGGGCTATGTGGCTCACCGATGATAAGCAGGGCGCTGTCGAGCTAACCTCTAAATTTAACCTTATTCGGATTAGGTAATGTCACCTAGCAAAGTACAGGCCGCGATTAAAAATGCCGAGAATAGTTGCAAAGCGCGTGGTGCAAACTTAACCAATAAACGCAAGCAGGTTCTGTCTGCCTTATTGCAATCGGACAAAGCCAGGTCGGCCTACGAATTGGTTGACTACTGCAAAGATAACTTTGGTGAAGCACTGCCGCCCATGTCGGTCTATCGTATTCTTGATTTTTTACAAGAGGAGCATTTAGTTCACAAGCTAAAGTTGGCTAATAAGTATATTGCCTGCTCGCATATAACTTGTGATCACGATCATGGCGTTGTGCAATTTTTAATCTGTAATAAATGTCAAATTGTGAAGGAAATCACCATTAATAAGTCAATGATAAATACGTTGCAGCGCGACGTAGTAAACGCTGGCTTTCAATTGGCCAGCCCGCAGTTGGAAATAAATTGTCTCTGTCACAGCTGTAAAAATAAAGCTGCCTAACCATTATACGAATTAATTAATTATGAAAAATATACAAGCTAGTGCTGACAAAGCCGCTATTAGTCTATCTGTTCTTTGTATTATCCACTGTTTGGCGCTTCCCTTGATCGTGGTTCTGCTGCCTGTAATGACAGCATTGAACTTACAAGATGAAGCAGTGCACTGGTGGATGCTGGGTGCAGTATTACCGACCAGTCTATACGCCCTCACCATGGGTTGTAAAAAACATAAAGACTATAGCGTTATGGTGCTTGGAATTATTGGGTTAGTCATTCTAATTGCAACACCATTCCTAGGTCATGACCTTATTGGTGAATCAGGTGAGAGTATTTTCACAACGATCGGGGCTCTTATCATCGCGGGAGGACACTTGATAAACCACCGCTTATGCAGGCGCTCTGACTGCCAGTGTAACCCGTAACTGGAGTATACACGCGATGAAAAATAGTTACTTTGCATCTATTGAAATGCTTAAAAGCGGGCAGACATTGGCGCTGCAAGGTCTTATTGATGAATTGAATTTCACTGACAAAGGTCTTATTCCCGTTATTACCCAAGATGCAACAAGCAAAGATGTACTGATGCTGGCATGGATGAATATGGAATCAATAGACAAAACATTGTCTACTGGCCGCATGACCTACTGGTCTCGAAGCCGCGAGCAGCTATGGATAAAAGGCGAAACTAGCGGTCATGTTCAAACTTTAGAGTCTATGCAAATCGACTGTGATGGCGATGCTCTATTGTGCTTGGTCAACCAAACAGGGGCGGCCTGTCACACTGGTCGCAATCATTGCTTTTATTTTAAGGTCGATAGATTAAATAAATCGGTTTCGGTCTTAGGTTCTCCAATGAGTTCTCCTGTATGACAGAAACGGCTAACAAAATTGAAGCTGTTCCTACTAATATTATTACTGGTTTTTTAGGGGTGGGTAAAACATCGGCTATTTTACATCTTCTAAAATCAAAGCCAGACAATGAACGATGGGCCGTTTTGGTCAATGAGTTCGGTGAGATTGGTGTAGATGGAAGTCTGTTTCAAGGTCAGCACTCCGAAGACGGTAATATTTTTATTCGAGAGGTTCCAGGTGGTTGCATGTGTTGTGCCGCAGGTCTACCAATGCAAATTGCTCTCAATCAATTACTTGCGCGCGCTAAACCAGACCGTTTATTAATTGAGCCAACAGGACTTGGGCATCCGATTGAAGTACTAGAAGTTTTAACCGCTGAATATTATTTTAACGTTCTTTCAATTGAAAAAATTATCACCTTAGTTGATGCGCGAAATCTGGCTGATCCCCGTTACACTGAGCATGCTACATTTAATCAGCAGATTGCTATTGCCGATGTTGTTGTCGGCAATAAACAGGATCTTTATCAGCCGCAAGATAGAGTCCAGCTTGAGCATTATGCTAAATCAAAGTCTCAGTCTGATGTGGAGGTCATCTTTACCGAACAGGGCCGATTATCCTTAACTACCTTAGAGGGAGCGACGCATGCTTCAGCTGGCTTTCATCACCATCACCACCACAGCAAAGGTGCAGAGCAGGATAGCTTGGTGAATGCGCCCTTGCCTGAATCAGGCTATCTCAAGGCGGTGAATCAGGGTGAGGGTTTTCACAGCATAGGCTGGCGTTTTGACTCGCGTAAGATATTCAATCGACAGGCCTTATTTTTATTTTTAAGTGGAGTGGTTGCCGAAAGAGTGAAAGCAGTTTTTATTACTGAAAGCGGTATTTTTGGTTACAACCTTACGCCTGATGCTTTAACTGAAATAGAGTTAGATGATTGTTTTGAAAGCCGCATTGATATTATTGCCAGTGAGATTTGTGAGCAATGGGAAGCGCAGCTGTTAGATTGTCTGTAGCTGATACCCAATGAGATGACCTGTATTAAGAATCTGAGCAGTAAATTATTCCTGCTGATAGGCTTCATAACTGTCCATCTCGATAGCATAGGCAGCCGTAGCCATATCATTTTCTACCAATGATGCTGTCAGAACACCGGAAATCCAAAACGGATAATACAGGGCTTTAAGCTCTAACCCTTTTTCATACCTAACATGGATAATTTGATTGGGCGCTGGCGGCGGCATATGCAGGCAGGCGCCAAAATAGGGCACCAAGAAAAACTCCGTGATAATCTGTTCACCATCAAATTCTAAAGGAACAATAAAGCCAGGAATACGCACTGCGCGGCCATCCATCTCAGGCTTTATTCTGGTTGATACCAGAGCCTGTTGATAACGGTCTTCCATTTCAAGGACGATAGAATTGTTCGCTTGGCTGCCGATCTGATCCTCAGGCGAACCATCTTCAATGTCACTGATATAACTGGGAGGGTTTGCAAGAATATCGATCTCGTCCTGAGGAAGAAGATCAGTCCACTGAATAGTCATATGTTGACTTGACTGAGCCCCTTGGTCCTCGACCTTCTTATTATCGCTACTTTGAGCGAACGCCTGAGCAACAAATAATGGCATCAGAGTTAAGATAAACACCACTTGAAGCCTTAATTTTCCTGATACTCGCAATTTATTCACCGTTGACATTTAAAACCCCTTTGCCTGATGATACAGTGTATCAAAATCTATTGACACTTCATGCATTGAAAATCAGAACGAAACTAATAGAAAATGTCTATGGCCATTCAGCTCAATGATGTGCATTTTGCTTACCCCGAAGCACCAAACACCGATGTATTGAATATCAAAAGCTGGTCAGTTGCTGATCAGGACCAGGTATTTGTTCATGGCCCGTCCGGTGGAGGGAAGTCTACATTGCTCAATCTATTGAGCGGCATGTTGACTGCAACTACCGGTCAGGTAAATGTACTGGGTGAGCGCCTAGATACTATGAATGCGCGCCAGCGCGATCGTTATAGAGCCAATCATATCGGCTATATTTTTCAGCAGTTCAATTTAATCCCCTATATTGATGCTATTGATAATATTCAACTCGCACATCAATTTGCCAATAAAAATCCGCAGTCGGTTTTAGTCGATGAAATAAAATCATTGTTATCGACCTTTGATATTACGCAAACCGATTGGCACAAGCCAGTTGGAAAGCTCAGTATTGGACAGCAGCAGCGGATTGCCATTGCTAGGGCGATGATCAATAAGCCTCAGGTACTAATTGCCGATGAGCCAACGTCTTCTCTGGATCAAAAAAACCGGGATAATTTTATGTCAGCTCTAATGTCTCTGGTGTCTGAGCACCGCATCACCTTGCTCTTTGTTAGCCATGATATGTCTCTGGCCAATTACTTTGGTCGTATTGATGCGTTATCTGAGATCAACGCAGTAGGAGAGGGGAGCTGATGTTTACCCGCCTCGCCTCTAAAAGCTTATTAAATCGTAAGGGCTCTGTGCTGCTTACCATCATGGCGATGACAGTGAGCATATTTGTCCTTCTTGGTGTAGAGCATATCCGCGGTCAAAGTAAACAGAGCTTTAACAGCACTATTTCTGGCGTAGATCTGATTGTTGGGGCAAGAACAGGCAGTTTAAATTTATTGCTCTATTCCGTATTTCGTTTGGGCTCACCCACTAACAATATCGACTGGGAAACCTATCAGCGTGTCAGCTCTAATGCAAAGGTAGCCTGGTCGATTCCCATCTCATTGGGTGATTCCCATAAAGGCTTTCGGGTGATGGGCACAACCACTGATTATTTTAAATACTTTAGCTATGGAAAGAAGCGCCACTTAGAGTTTAGTAGTGGAAAGGCCTTTGAACATATCTTCGATATTGTGCTGGGTGCGCAGGTGGCCAAAAAGCTAGGCTATAGCTTGGATGATATGGTTGTTTTGGCCCATGGCCTCGGCAGAACGAGTTTTAGCCTGCATGATAAGAGTCCGTTTAAGGTAGTGGGTATATTGGCTGCGACGGGGACACCCATCGATCAAACGGTTCATGTTAGCTTGCAGGGAATAGAAGCGGTTCATATGGACTGGCAAAAGGGCATTGCGACCGATGGCACCCCAGTGACCGATACGCAGTTACAAGCGCTAGAACTCAAGCCGAAAAATATCACTGCGTTTATGCTTGGCTTAACGTCTCGCATGGCAACCTTTGGTGTACAGAGGGACATTAACAATTACCGCAAAGAACCTCTTTCTGCCATTTTACCTGGTGTAGCCCTGTCAGAGTTGTGGCAAATGATGGGCCTTTTGGAAAATACGCTGCGCCTTATTTCCGGCCTTATACTTATTTCGGCTCTCTTAGGGCTTAGCGCAATGATGCTTGCGTCGATCAAAGAGCGCGAACAGGAAATACATTTGCTCAGGGTAATAGGGGCGCCGCCATTTTATTTGTTCTTATTAATAGAGCTCGAAGCTTTATTAATAAGCGTTATAAGTATGCTTGCCGGCACAGCAGCTCTATATCTGTGCCTATTTATTGCTCGTGATGCACTCTCCACTAATTTTGGCCTGCATATCGGCTTAAATATTTTGTCTTTTAACAACATACTCTTTTTATTGTTGGTGGCAGGATCGACGATGGTCGCTGCCGCCATTCCTTCATTGACAGCTTATAAAGGCGTCAACCGAGGCCAGTGAACTAAGTTATTGATATTATTATCTAATTCTTAGCCATCATAGAGCCTATAAGCATGTTTTATAGAGTTTTCCGGTCGCCACTTTTAAAGTGCCCAATCACCGTTTCACGAATTCTCTGGTGTAATGCGTTGAGGTGACATTGCGGCTCTATTATTGGTTTCAGGCTTTTCTAAGGGAGCTATTTATTACTAATATATGTTCTATTTTTAACAGATTAGTCCTCCATAAAATATAGGGGCTGCCACAGTCTTTAGAGTCTCAGGTGCACAACATAGGTGCAATTAAGTTTAATTCCTATACGTTTATGCTTCAAAAAAAGTCATTAAATAATATTTTTCACCCAAAATAGCGCGTAATCCCGCACTGCATAAGTTGGCATCCTTCTTGCAATTCTCTAGGTGGAACATTATCTACCCATCAACTTTTTTACCTAGAGAAATAAATTATGGCTTATATAGAACCCAGTGAATTTGTAACAAAAATGGTTGACGCAGGAGAATCAAAACTCTACATGTCGACGAAAGATACTTTAGTAAGAGCGTTTATGGCCGGTGCAATTCTCGGTCTAGCGGCTTTTTTTGCTATTACGGTTATTACTGTAACCGGCAATTTATTGATCGGTTCGCTCCTGTTCCCAGTTGGTTTTATCATGCTTTACCTGATGAAATTTGATCTGTTAACTGGTGTATTCACACTTGTGCCTCTCTCCCTGCTCGACAAGCGCCCCGGCGCTACTGTTCCAAATATGCTGCGCAATTGGGGCCTTGTTTTTGTGGGTAACTTTGCTGGCGCTCTAACAGTAGCGTTTTTTGCCTCTTTTATTCTAACTTATGGTTACAACACAGATGGAGGTGCAATCGCGGCTAAGGTTGGAAGTATCGGTGAATCCCGAACTCTTGGTTATCAAGAGCATGGTACCTCTGGTTGGTTTACGATCTTTATTCGCGGCATGCTGTGTAACTGGATGGTATCAATGGGTGTTGTTGGCGCAATGATTTCTACTTCGGCTGGCAGTAAAATGGCGGCGATGTGGATGCCGGTTATGCTGTTCTTCTTTATGGGTTTCGAGCACTCCATCGTAAATATGTTCCTTTTCCCATTCTCTATGATCATGGGTGGTGAGTTTACTATTTATGACTATTTGGTATGGAATGAAATTCCAACTGTGATAGGTAACCTGTTTGGTGGGCTTTTCTTAGTTGGATTACCGCTTTACTGGACTCATGTCAGAACTAACGCAGAACGTAAACTAACATAACCTCATATGGCCACCTTTATTGCCGTTTAAAACGAGCAGTCAAGGTGGATTTTCCTACTTTAATTAACTGTATTAATAAGGTGAAACTCAATGAACAAAGAAACAATGTCAGATCTAATTATTTCTGCAAAAGCCGAGAGAGGGCTTACATGGGAAAAGATTGCAACAGACCTTTCTATGTCGCCTGTGTGGTTGACCTCAGCATGCTTAGGCATGAACAGCGCCCCGCAAGAGAAAGCAGTAGCGATTGCCAATTACCTAGGTTTAGATGAGGGTGTGACAGCGGCATTGGTCGCATTTCCCACTAAAATTTGGGATCAGGCTGTACCCACTGACCCACTTGTATATCGTCTTTATGAGGTGGTTGGTGTTTATGGCGATACGCTTAAAGAAGTTATTCAGGAAAAATTTGGTGACGGTATTATGAGTGCTATTGACTTCTCAATGGAAGTCGACAAAATCGAAGACCCCAAGGGCGATCGTGTATTATTAAGCCTTAACGGAAAATTCTTACCTTATGCATCCTGGTAAGTGAGTCTAATAAAAGGTTTTAAAATTGATAGCTGCCCAGTGTCGGGCAGCTGTCTATTAGGGCAATTGAAATAGCTATGAGCAAAGCATTATCAGTTACTTTAGGCCAGTACAGCGATGCTGGTAAAAAGCCCATTAATCAGGATTTTTATGGGGCATATATACCCTCTGAGCCGTTGCTAACTAGCAAAGGTATCGCCATAGCTATCGCCGATGGCATTAGCAGCAGCAATGTCAGCCAAATCGCTAGTCAAACATCAGTTACCAGCTTCTTAGACGACTATTACTGTACCCCAGATGTCTGGTCGGTCAAGAACTCTGTTCATAAAGTATTGAGCGCTACTAACTCCTGGCTCTTCTCTCAGACTCATAATAGTCCACATCGATTTAATAAAGAAAAAGGCTATATCTGTACCTTTAGTAGCCTTGTTCTTAAATCACAGACGGCACATATTTTTCACTGTGGTGATACACGCATTTATCATCAGTCTAGCAATGGCTTTGAATGTCTCACGCAGGATCATCGCCATGTGATGTCTAAGGAATCAAGTTATCTGACGCGAGCGCTGGGTATTCATAATACTGTTGATATTGATTACTCAAGCAAACCTGTTGAAGAGGGCGACTTTTTTGTACTTTGTACCGATGGTATTCATGAGTTTATTACTGATAAAAGGTTATCTGAATACTTAAATAAGCTTGGGCCTAGTCCACGCAAAGATGCGTTAGATGATCTAGCAAAAACGATTGCCAAAGATGCATTGGATGCTGGGAGCGACGATAACATAAGCCTACAAATTGTTATCATAGATCAACTGCCGGAAAAGTTAGTGAATGAGATAAGTCAAGCTGTTAGCCAATTGCCGCTGCCTCCTAAAATAGAAGCAAGGATGGATTTTGATGGCTACAAAATTATCAGGTCGATCTATATCAGTAGCCGCAGTCATGTTTTTTTAGCGGAAGATTCTGTTTCAGGTGAGCGGATTGCTCTAAAATTTCCCTCAGCAGAGCTTAAAAATAACATTGATTATCTAGAAAGCCTATTGCGTGAAGATTGGATCGCCAAACGCATTGATAATCCAAATGTATTGAAAGCGAAATCTCCCGCACGAAAGCAAAACTACCTTTACACAGTGACAGAGTACATTGAAGGGCAGAATCTAATGCAATGGATGATTGATAATCCAATGCCCTCGTTAGAACAGGTTCGCAATATTATTGAACAAGTCGCTAAAGGCGTTCAGGCATTCCATCGTCGTGAAATGATCCATCAAGATCTGCGGCCTCAAAATATAATGATAGATATATCAGGCACGGTAAAGATAATTGATTTTGGCAGTACCAAGGTGGCGGGTATTTCAGATATTTATGCCAACAATGAGGGAGTCGTTGGGACTCTTCAGTATTCATCACCAGAATATTTTGTTAATGAGCCTATTACATCACGGGTAGATATCTTTTCACTAGGCGTTATAACCTATCAGATGCTGTCAGGAAAGTTTCCCTATGGGCAGAACGTATCCAGAGCGCACACCACATTAGAGCAGCGAAAGTTGCGTTACCTGCCGCTTAATGAACACGGGATAAATGTACCTAGGTGGGTTGAAGAAAGTTTGAGGAAGGCTGTAAACATAAACTCTTTAAAGCGGTACTACGAGGTTTCAGAATTTATCTATGACTTGAGAACGCCGAATAAAAGCTTTACCAGTAAAGATCAACAACCACTAATAGAGAGAAATCCTCTTGCATTTTGGCGGGGGCTTTCATTAGTGCTATTCCTTATTATTATTTTTCAGTCGATATTGATCCAATAATGAGGGTTAGCTAAAGACTCAAACTCGAAAAGTAACTAGCGGTGTCTGACATACCGTGACCAGTTAAATAGGGCTGTAGCTTATCTGATGCCTGCAGGCTGCCTGATAATATGAGTAACTTATAAAAAATACCGACGCGCAGTAACTGCTTTATAGTCATAGCTTTGCCCATCACTCTAAGGATTTTAATTTATCTGTCGCTCTTTATTTTCCCAGTAAGGCGCTCGCAGTTCTCGCTTGAGTAGCTTGCCGGTTGGGTTGCGTGGCAGCGCTTTGACGAAGTCCACGCTCTTGGGGATTTTATATCCGGCAATTTCATTTCTAGAAAATGCAATAATATCTTCTTCCTTTGCAGTTGAGCTTGGGTTTAGAACCACCACTGCCTTAACTGCTTCGCCCCATTTATCGTCGGGCACACCGATGACAGCCACATCAGCAATATCGGGGTGGTTGAAGAGGGCGTTTTCAACTTCTGCCGGATAGACATTTTCACCGCCAGAGACAATCATGTCTTTAATTCTGTCGTGAATATATAGGAACCCATCTTCATCGAGATAGCCTGCGTCACCAGTGTAGAACCAGCCATCGATAATAGCCTTGGCGGTGGCAGCATCATTTTTCCAATAGCCTTTCATAAGGCTGTCGGACCGGTAGAGAATCTCGCCGACTTCATTTGGGGCGGCATCCGTGCCGTTACTGCCAAGGATGCGGATCCGGGAACTCTGGGTAGGTTTGCCACAGGAGAGTAACTTGCCGCGGGCCGGATCATGGTCTTCGTGTAACAGAATCGTGCCGCCACCGCCTGTTTCGGTGAGGCCATAAAGCTGACAAAACTTACATTTAAAAATATCTTGAGCAGTGGTTAGAACATCTTGGGATATTGGACTGGCACCATAAAGAATGGTTTCCAAATTAGAAAAGTCTCGATCCCTTACCCCGGGAATTGAATTTAGAAATAAGATTACGGCTGGAACAAAAAAAGCGTAGCGCACACGATACTGTTCCAGCGCGTCGAGAATAACCACCGGATCTACATCTCTAATAATGATATTTTTAAGTCCCTGCGCAAGGCCAATGAGACCGGCATTGGCGCCAGACACATGAAATATGGGCATAGCAATAATAGTGGACTCACAACTTTCCCAGTCGCCCCAGCCGCCATTGGCTGCCTGATCTAACAGATCGAGATAGTTACTATTAGTGAGTTGCACCCCTTTGGGGTGACCGGTGGTGCCACTGGTATACATCTGCACTACATCGTCATCTAAGGCGATAGCTAATAGCGGGTCAGTGTCGCTGTGAGTATCGCGCCACTGAGAAAAGTCTAACCATTCACTGTGGCCGCCATCAATAGCAATAATGTGACGGACCCTAGTTAAGGAGGGGCGTAATTGCTCAATAACGGCGTAGAATTCAGCACTGACAAATATAATTTCTGCCTCTGCATTATTGAGAATATAGTCTATCTCAGGACCCGCCAGCCGCCAGTTAACGCCGGCAATAACGACATTTGCCTTTACCGCACCACTTAATACCTCAAAGTAGGCATCGCTATTTTTACCCAGATAGCCAATGCGCGTACCCGGACTACACTGTGCAGTTATAAGGCCATTGGCAATGCGACTAGCCCGTTGATCAAGTTCAGTGTAGGTTGTTTCGCGACCCTCAAATACCATAGCGGTATGAGGGCCATTGATACAAGCCTGGTAGCGGCTTATATCCGCAACACAGCTTAATTCTTGCAGTTCAATCATGATGCATTCCCCACTCTTAACGGTGGCTCTATGGTTAACTTCCTACCGAGTTTACTGGTCTGGCGTCTGTACGCAACTGTTACCGAGTTATTGCGCCTAACTTGGCCAGTTGTCAGCCAGTATTTTTTTAGATTACACTTTCAGCATAATAAATAACCCGTCCATCAAGGTTACCTAGATAGCCGTTCGGGCATGATCGAATAATAAAGAGGCCAATATGTTCCAAGATATCAGCAAGTCTATTGAAGCCTGCGCGGCTTTTTATGGCGACGATGCAGACGCCGTACGGCGTTACCTTATCGAGGGACAGGAGCGCGCTTTGGCACTGCCCAATCGCGGGCCTATTCGGTTTAATTAAGACGGCGCTATCCATGGGGATATTCTCGAAGCCTATTCGACCTATGGTTTCTATATTTTTGAAAATGCGCTCAGTGCTTGTGAAGTCAAAGATCTCGCCGATGATCTCGAGTGTCTGCGCGGAAATTTCCCTACGGATATGGGCGCGCCTACCGATGCTCAGGGTCGTCCAGCTCTAGGTGTGGACAATAAAGCCATGACATTGCAATGGGCTAAGCCATTGTCGGACCCACTGGGTGGAACAGCTATTGCCAATGGTCGCCATCAGGTCAAGCTATTCGAGCCACAACCTGGGGTTGACGCGCCTCAGGCGACACCTTTTTATCTAGCCGGATCCTTGCAATTTTCTCTCGCCTGTCTGCGAACCTATGGCCACCCAGGGTTATTAAAAATGGCAGAGGCTATTAACGGCAAAGACTTTACGCCATTTCACGAGGGATTATTTATTAAGTATGCAGGGTTAGGCGCGGCGGTTTCTTGGCATCAGGATGGTGATACCCACTGGGACAATTCAGATGAAGGTAGTCATGGCTTTAACTTTATGGGCCAGATCTATGGCAGTACAGCGGTTAATGGCGTTTGGGTAGTTCCAGGCACCCATAAGCAGGGGCGGCTGGATATTGTCAAAATGGTTGCCGAGGCGGGCAGCGAACGTCTGCCTGATGCGGTGCCCATTATCTGTAATGCGGGCGATGTAGTGATTAATAATCGACAACTGCTGCACGGGTCTTTCGCCAATACAGGGTTTGAAACTCGAGTATCTGTTAACTTTGGTTTTCACCGTCGCCCATCGGTATTAAATGTTTTGGGTGCTGGTATCCATGCCGATGCGGCCATCTTTGATGAAGACTTTATTGCTCAGCGTTCGCGGGTGATTGGTATGGCTATTGCAGCCAGACAGCAACGTTTTCCCGATGAGGTCCCCTATGAGTATGCGCCTGATGCCAAGGTTCAAGATAGGCTGGTTTGGAGCGATGATATGCAGACTTCGCTCAAGGACTATAATTTGATGGACCTGAGTATCTAACTGTTTTCAGAGGAGTAAGTTATGAATATAAGAACAGTAGGTATTGGGCTGGCACTACTACTAATTATTGCTGCCACTGTGTGGCTTAGCCTAGGTGATCGGATCACTCGGGTGCAGGTGATCAGTACGCTATTTACCGGTGCCGAACAGTCACAAAACTTTAATCGTATGCATAAGATGTTTCCGGTAAAAACCATGACTGCGGCGCCACAGCCTAGTCCTTTTGCGGTGGGTTCGCCCATCGAACTGCCGAGTAACTTTACCTATCGCGGTGAGGTGGTTGAGACGGCTGAGTTTTTAACGCGCACGGATACAGATGCGGTGCTGGTTATCAAAGACGGTCAGATAACATTTGAGCAAAACTGGCTTAGCGGAGGACAGCAGCAAACTTGGTTGTCGATGTCTGTGGCCAAAAGCTTTATTTCTGCCTTGATTGGCATTGCCATAGAGCAGGGTCATATCCGCGATATTAACCAGCCTATTACCGACTATGTACCTGAGCTTGTTGGTTCTGCCTATGACAATGTGCGCATTAAAGATATTTTGCAGATGTCCTCTGGCGCCTCTTGGAACGAAGACTATGGTGACCCAGAGTCGGATATCAGCAGATTCAGCCGTATTTTTGCGCTGGGTGGCTCCATGAATACGTTTGCCGCCACTCTAGAGCCTGAACTTCCCCCTGGCAGCTACAATCGTTATAACTCAGCTGATACCCAAGCGTTGGGAATGCTGCTGACCAATGCGGTGGGCCGCCCGATTTCGGAGTATATGGCTGAAATGCTTTGGCACCCAATGGGCGCTGAGAATCAGGCCCATTGGCTAACTGATTCGGACCATATGGAAATGGCCTTTGCAGGTCTCAATGCAACAGCTAGAGATTACGCCAAGCTTGGCGAGATATATCGTCTAGGTGGTCTTTTTAATGGGCGCCAAATTGTGCCAGCGCAATGGGTGCAGGCGTCTATTACCCCTGACGCACCGCATCTGATCGCGGGGGATAACCCAGCCTCAGACTGGCCCCTTGGCTATGGCTACCAGTGGTGGATTCCGCAGGGGGATCAGGGCGAATTTATGGCCATTGGCGTGTATAACCAATTTATCTATGTAGCGCCAGAATCAAATACGGTTATTGTTAAGCTATCGGCCAATAGTGCCTATGGCACGCCTGATGATGAGGACGCTTCCAGTGAGTTTGAGTCGATAGAGTTTTTCCGCGGGATTACAGCTCTCTAATGACTCTATGGCGCTTTTTATGTCGCTGTCTTTTAAGCAGGGCTCTTTTTTCAAGGCATGGGTATTGGGTTATGGTCAATAAACTCTGCTAATAGCGAAGACAGCTCCTCTGCTTTATTCCATTGAAAAAAGTGACCGCCACCGATCATAGTATGGGGCTGTCCCTCTGTACCTGGAACTTTGGATAGCCAAACTTTTTCAAAGCCATTGGTAACTGGGTCATTGCCCGCTCCAACACATAAAAATGGCTTTGTAAATTTTTCAAAAAATTCCCAAGCTTTTTTCTGCGCCTCTAAAGACTGGTCAGGTATGGTGGGTACCTGACTGGGCATAGCGCGAGGGCCCATTTTATAGGCTGGGCTAGGGAAGGGTGCCTCATAGGCCTTAGTTAAGTCGGTACGAAAAGGTGAGATGTTGCGCAGTCCAATAGAGCCCATAAATAGATCTAAGGCCAAAGATAGTTTGTTACGGGGCTCCATGCTCGCGGAGGCAATGATACCCGCTGGGACATCTGGGGTTTCCCAGGTATATTTTTGCCAGTAGGCAAAGAGATCGACTCCAGACTCTTTGCCAAGACCTTCCATTTTTTGGACCTGTTGCATCATGCCAAACAGAGTCACTTTTTTTGGGTCTGCTCTAAAAGCTTTAACTTTATCGATGGTGCTTTGCGACACATCTGGATTGTAGGGTAGTCCGGTATTGCCAATAGCCACTCGAGCAAAGCGTTCACCGTTGTCGGCAACCATCCGCAAGCCAATCAGCCCGCCCCAATCCTGACCAAAAAAGGTGAGGTCGGTGAAATTATTTTGTACCAGCCACTGGTTCATCCAGTCGACTTGGCGCTGGTAACTGTAATCCTCTCTAGCGGCAGGTTTATCTGACTTGCCGTAGCCGGGAAGATCTGGGGCGATCACGCGCAGTCCTGCTTTTACCAGATGCGGAATCATGCGTGCATAGAGATAGCTCCATACGGGCTGGCCATGCATACACAGAATTACCGGGCCATCTTTTGGGCCCTCGTCTATATGGTGAATTCGCAGATCACTCCCGTCATGGGTTTTAACCACTGTGTAATGGGGCTCAAAGGGGTATTCAGCAAGTGAGGTAAAACGGCTCTCAGGGGTTCTAAGTACTTTCATGGATTCTCCGATGGTTCCTGTTACTTGATATTTTGCTAGTATAAACATATTGGCAGTATGAATGCCAATAAATATATAGCCGGAACAGAACCTCAGTCGTTATTAACGCATTGCAACTGACTTGCTAGTCAGTGTTTGTTTGGGATGGTCGGTATCTTTAAGCGCGTACTGCAATATACTAACGAAAAAAATAACAATCCGAGTATTCCAATGTCCGAAAGAATCCCACGCAATAGCGACAACGACTACAGTGAAGAAATGGCCCAGCAGCGCCGTGACTTTGTCAGCGAAAAAACCTCGACTTCCTTGGATAATGTCGGTCACTATTCCATCGATCCGGCGACGACGGCGGGTAATATTGAAAACTTTATTGGTGTGGCTCAGGTGCCTATGGGTCTGGTGGGCCCATTGCGCGTAAATGGTGAACATGCCTCGGGGGACTTCTATGTGCCCATGGCGACTAGCGAGGGTACATTGATTGCCAGTTATAACCGTGGTGCGCGATTACTCAGTGAATCTGGCGGGGCCAAAGTTACTGTTGTCGATGATGCAATGCAGCGGGCACCGGTATTTGTCTTTGATGATGCCAGAGCTGCACGGGACTTTGGTCATTGGGTCAGCGAAAATTTTGCCGAGATAGCGGCGCAGGCAGAGACCACCACTAGCTCAGGACAGTTGCGCGATATCCAGCAGTTTGCCGCGGCACGCCTGCGCTATTTGCGTTTCAACTACACCACCGGTGATGCCGCCGGCCAAAATATGGTGGGTAAGGCAACGTTTGTCGCCTGTGAATGGATCGCTGCCAACTATCCGGGTATTAAGCGTTATATGCTATCTGGTGCTATGGATACCGACAAGAAACACTCCCAGTTAAATACATTGCATACTCGGGGCAAGCGAGTGATTGCCGAAGTGACAATCCCCAATGATTTATTACAAAAGAGAATGAATACGTCTGCCGAAGCGCTCTTTAAGGCGCGCTCTATCAATCAGGTAGGTGCCTTTATGGCAGGGTCTCACAATACCGGTGCACATTCTGCCAATGGCATTACCGCGGTATTTATTGCCACAGGGCAAGATGTGGCTAATGTGGCAGAGTCTTCGGCGGCGGTTATCTATGCCGATGTTGATGAGGATGGCAACTACTACCTGAGTATTACGATTCCCTCATTAATTGTTGCCACCTATGGCGGCGGCACTGGTTTACCTACTCAGCAAGAATGCCTGAATTTGCTTGGCTGTAATGGTGTCGGAAAGGTGCGTAAGTTGGCTGAGATTATTGGAGCGACAGTACTGGCTGGCGAGATCTCATTAATGAGTGCGGTATTGGCTGGCGACTGGGTTACCAGTCACGATGCGCTGGGGCGCAATCGTTAAATTGGCTGGGATGGATTCCCCGTGGTCGCAATAGCCAGTTTGGCGGTTTGAAAAAAGAACTAATATCAAGTCACGGCTAAATACTCAGTGATAAAAAATAAAAAAATAGGAGAAATAGGGTGAATAATAATTCTAAACAATTAAATAGGTTACTGATAACAGTCCTGCCTTTGCTGCTAACCCTCGCTGGTTGCAGTGACTCAGAGTCGCCCGCTCAGCAAAATACTCAGGTGGCGGCTAGCACCGAATTGGTTAGCTGTGCCAGATTTGATGAAAACCGCACTGCACTGTTTGGTGATCTGCATATTCATACTAGCTACTCGTTTGATGCGGCTGCAAATAGTACGGGTGCCACGCCAGAAGATGCTCATCGTTATGCGCGCGGTGAATCAATTCCTATTTTTCCAATCAATGATCAGGGCGTAGCCACCGGCCGCACTAAAATTGATCGTCCTCTGGATTTTTTGGCGGTGACAGATCATGGTGAATTTCTTGGTGAGCGCGCACTCTGCCGCACTGAGGGCTCGCCGGTTTATAACACCGAGTTCTGCGGCGCCTATAGATCCGATGAGCGCTTGGGCATGATGATGTTGGGTACAGTAATTACCACTGAGACCCCAGCTCGAATCCCCGAAATCTGCGGTGCCAGCGGTAATCTGTGCCGCGATTTTGCCCAATCGCCCTGGCAGAATATTCAGGCTGCGTCCAATGCCGCCAATACGCCCTGTGAATTTACTAGCTTTGTCGCCTATGAATATACGGGTACTCCGGGCACCAGTAACTATCACCGCAATGTGATTTTTAGAAATGATGCAGTGCCTGCGCTGCCCGTCAGCTACATAGATGCGCCAATTGACAGCAAACTGTGGTCGGCGCTGGATGCAGTGTGCGATATTGAAAATGGCTGTGACTACCTGACAATTCCCCATAACTCTAATTTAGCCAATGGGCGTATGGCTCCCTATATGCAGCTTGAAGACACAGATGCAGCGAAAATTGCCTATGCTCAGAGTCGCCTAAAGCGTGAGCCGATTATGGAAATTTTCCAGCATAAAGGAGGTTCAGAGTGCATCAATGGATTGAGTTCTGTCTTTGGTGCGCCGGATGAACTGTGCGAGGTTGAAGCTGTTAGGCATATGGGGCAAAACAAAACCTATGCGACTCGCGATATGTCTTCGTCAACATTAGTGGTCGGTGAGGCCTCTGAGATCACGGCTGAATGTGCCGAAGGCACGGTTGGCGGCAATGGTATGGTCGGTGCAGGCTGCGTGCATGCCACAGATTTTCAGCGTTCAGCATTATTAGTAGGGCTTAAAGAAGAACAGGCTATAGGGCTGAACCCAGTTAAGCTGGGCATTATTGCCGCCACCGATACCCATCTGTCTCTTATACACATCTGACGCTGCCGACGATATGCAGTGTG
>OJDG01000001.1_pt1 | contig 58863 bp, 52 predicted proteins | sample 1592411 | NCBI WGS metagenome assembly OJDG01 (sample SAMN05416759, study PRJEB24817) | seawater metagenome | isolation source: Sea water | place: Canada:Atlantic | collected 2013-07 | reverse complement strand
ACTTCAAGTAAGCGAAGCTATGATTTTCATATGAATCAACACCGCACCTATCAGGGCAAAGCCGAAAAATCAGATATAAAAAAACCGCGGCCTAGACCGCGGTTTTTATGAAATCTAAGATTATTTCTTAGAAGTTCATGCGAGCGACAAGTTCAACAGTGCGCGGTGGATCTATCATCTTGAAGTAGGCGCCATTGAATCCCAGGCTTCCGAGTGGCATATCATTGCCCCACATAAAAGTATCTTCACTGGTGAGGTTTTTGCCGACCAACGAAAGCTGCCATTTGTCGCCGCTGGCGAATGAGATGCGTGCATTAAGTTTGCCATAGCTTTCCTGAATCAAGTTTTCATCCATGTCTGCAGCTACGCTCACATCGTCCGTCCAGTTATAGTCCAATCCAGCAGTCAGTGACAGACCCGAGGATAACTCAGTGGCATAGGTAATACCTACATTGGCAGTGTAATCTGGAGCAAACTGCAATTGCTTGCCAGTCAAGTCTTGAGTACATCCAGTAGGACCGCCGTTGGCTATCACTTGCGCGAGGTTACAGCCGGCGCCAGGGTATGATTTGTACTTCGCATCCATGTATGCAAATGCACCATTGAGGGTAATCTGTTCAGTTGCGCGGTAGAGGACGTCTGCTTCGATACCCTGAACCTCTGATTCGGCTGCGTTGCCGACGACAAAGCCGGCAGTGCCGTCAAAGGTTGAGACCTGAACATCTTCATAGGTGCTGGAAAATGCAGCAATATTCAAACGTCCACGGCCATCAGCGAGATTGATCTTGGCGCCAATTTCGATGGTCTCTACTGTCTCGTCTTCAAAGTCGGCTAGATCATCTGTAACGCCATCGACTGTTTCCAATTCGCGTCCCATGCCATTGTCTTCATCAAATCCGCCCGCTTTGTATCCGTTACCCACCTCAAGATAGACCATGGTTGCATCACTCATGTCCCACTGTAAGTTAACGTGACCTGTAACATGGTCTTCGCTGCGCTCACGGTCGTAGGCATGATCTTTGGCTAGCTTAAGTGCCTGACTATATACAGCACTCAACTGAGCAGGTGCCAACGTAGCTGTTGGGGCTGTTGGATCTATGTAGCCTACTTTAGCACTCTTGGACATTTCTTTATCGTCTTCCGAATAGCGTAAGCCGGCGGTAATGCGGAACGTATCGCTGATATTGTAAGTCCCTTCGAAAAAGACTGACCAGCTATCGGCATCTTGTTCAAAGTTGTTGGTAGCTGAACCATCCAAAATGCCATTATTAGCACTTGCCGACAGATTGCCGCCCAGCACTGCCTGAGCAAAACTAAAGCCACCTAGTAATGGATTATCAGAGGGTTCATTTAATAGCCCGAAAATGCCATTTTGAAGGGTGGGCGCGGCCGAAGGAGCAACCAAGCTATAGCGATCGTGAGAAAGGTCTTCAGTCTGATAGTAAGCGCCAGCCATGTATTCGAATGCATTATCGCTTGGTGAGCTCAGAATGAACTCAGCACTCATTTGCTCGTGCTCTTCGTTGCGTCCGCGGTTGATTAATCTGAGCGGACCGTAGTCAGAATCCAAGCTATTAGTAAATTCGTATTCGGCGTAAGCAATAACTGCTTTAATACCGTATTCCCCAACAGCGCCATCGATATTCACCTGCATAATGGTCGATTCAGTGTCATCAAATAGCGGAAGATCATTAATATTTTGCTGGTAGTTGGTGTAACCAAAACCCGCTTCAAAATTAGGTGATCCGAAAGGTGATGCGTAAAGCCCGACTGCAGGCCCAATAGTCGGATTAATTTCTGAAATTACTTCCTGACGACCCAATACATCATGATAACCATGTTCTGCTTTAACGGTAGCAGTCCAATCCTCTGAAAGATCAATCGCAAGGGTTCCGCGAACATAAACGCTTTCGTTTTGAGGGCCATCCACCCCGACGGCTGCCAAGTTCTCAACATAGCCCTTATCTTCGTAGCTGCGTATCGCCAAACGTCCGCGAACTGAATCGCTTAGTGGGCCGGAAACTACGCCAGTCACTGTCTTGGCTTCGAGTTCACTGGTGTATCCTGCACTGATATAGCCTTCGAACTCCTCGGTTGGTTGGCCTGTAGTAATATTGATCGCACCGGCAATGGTATTTTTACCGAATAGAGTCGATTGCGGCCCTTTCAAGACCTCAACGCGCTCTAGGTCAAGGAATTTTCCACGTGCACTTCGGCCACGGCCAAAGTAGACGCCATCGACAAATGTGCCGACCGACTGTTCAAAGCCATAGTTCACGCCTGATCCAATACCGCGGATAAAGAGGTTAGTTCCGCCACTGGCTTCAGCGACATGCACATTGGGCATGTACGTTGAAAGGTCTTCCATTTTAGTCAGCCCTTTGGCGTTAATTTCCTGTCCGCTCATTACTGAGATAGCGATTGGGACTTCTTGCAGTCCTTCGGCGCGCTTAGTTGCGGTGACGATGATTTCTTCAAGCGTTAAATTCTGCGAGAGTGCAGGAGCACTTGCGGCCAACGCTAGCGTCGCTGCTGCAGTGTACAAACTGAGTGTGATTTTTTTCATTAGTATTCCCCTAAATTATCCAAGCGTTATCGCATTTTTTTGATTAAGTTATTTTTATTGGCATAAAGCGTGCCGTTTTCACTATACATATGAAAATATGACGGCGCTAGCTATTTTTGACCGTTAAAACTTCGTGGCCGTGACTATTAAATCAGCTATTTCAGTGAAATCTTTGCCGTATTCCTGCCCATATAAGTCACTGGGCGCGGTGGGTGATACTGACTCTGCATGAGAAGGGTATCGAACATACTTTGCGCCAACTTCCAACGCTTGAAACGTTTAAGCGGTGAACCATGGGAGATTGAATCAATGCAGATATTTGTGAAGCTTGAGTTGGAGCCGATATTAGGACGAAGACCATTAAGCAGTTCAGGGCGCATGGCTGGGAGTGTCGCAAATCACGACGAACCTTTTTTGATGCGGAGTTACTGGCTTTGTCACAGTGGGATATCAAGCCACTGAACTAAATAGAGAAATTGCGAGGAGTGTAAAGACCTGTTGCGACCAGAACTAGAGCTCAATATTACTAAACTTCTTCCTTTAGGCTACCATGTTTTAGCCATCATGCTACGGCATCGAATATAAAGGAAACGCGTAATTACACCGTGGACGATGTGAGAACAGCAAGGAAGAAAAGCGTACGCACTAAAGCGCACAAGCTGATTAACACGGTTGAAGCGAACATCAGAGCAGTTGAGAAGGGTATGTTTGGAGTAGTGGATTACGATATGGTTTACCAACACCCATTCTCGGGCCCCGGCCTTGGTGCGCGTATTCTCGGTGAAGTTAAAAAGGAATATACCGATATTCTGCGCTAAGCTGATGCCATCTTTATTGAAGAGTTACACAACTCCAATTGGTACCATAAAACCAGTAAGGCCTTTGCTGTATTCCTGCCCATTAAGTCTGTGGGAGTGGTGGGTGATGCGCGCCGCTATGAACGGGTGATTGCACTGCCTTCACCATCACTGCCGATAACATCGTTAATACGCAAGCTGGCAATCTCTCATGCGCGCAGGCCCGCACAGTAGCTAAGTATCATCATCAGCTTGTTCCTGTATCTTTTGTATTTGTTATCTGCAATTGCGGGTCAAAAAGTCATTTCTGGCACATTGTCAGGAATCACCAGCGCCCCGCTGGTCAGGTTAGCGATCTCTTCGACACTGACTCCCGGCGCCCGCTCGCGCAGAACAAATTTGCCGTCTTCTATATCAAGCAGTGCCAAGTCTGTAAGCACGCGTTTTATACAGCCTTTGCCAGTTAGGGGCAATGTGCATTCTGATAGCAGCTTGGACGCGCCGGACTTGGATGCATGGGTCATGGTGACAATAATATTTTCAGCGCCGGCCACCAGGTCCATGGCCCCGCCCATGCCTTTAACCAGTTTTCCGGGGATCATGTAGGAGGCGATATTGCCCTGGCAATCCACCTCAAAGGCACCCAATACAGTTAAATCCACATGGCCGCCACGAATCATTGCGAAAGACTCAGCGGATGAGAACAGAGAGGCACCTTCAACCATGGTGACTGTCTGCTTACCGGCATTGATTAGGTCTGCATCTACCTCGTCATCCAGAGGGAACGGCCCCATTCCTAACAGGCCATTTTCTGATTGCAGCATGACCTCCATATCGTCGGGGATAAAATTGGCCGCCAGGGTTGGGATACCTATTCCAAGGTTGACGTAGTGGCCGTCTTCAAATTCCTGAGCGACTCTTTGAGCCAGTTGATCTCGAGTTAAAGCCATATTCAATTCTCCTTAAGCGCTGCGCACGGTGCGCTGTTCAATGGTTTTCTCAAATGTTCCTTTAATCAGGCGGTTGACATAGATGCCTGGCAGATGGATTTCATCCGGATCCAGCTCGCCGACCTCGACAATTTCCTCCACCTCAACCACAGCAATCTTGCCGGCTGTTATTGCTGATGGGTTAAAGTTGCGGGCTGTTTTACGAAACATCAGATTGCCATGGCGATCTGCTTTCCAGGCTTTAGCGATGGAAAAATCACCGTTCAGAGCCTCTTCGAGAATATAGTGACGGCCATTAAATTCGCGCACTTCCTTGCCTTCACCCACAGGTGTGCCATAGCCGGTGGCAGTGAAGAAAGCGGGAATACCGGCACCGCCAGCGCGCATTTTCTCAGCTAAGGTGCCCTGAGGTGTGAGTTCGACTTCCAGCTCATTGCTCATTAACTGTGCTTCGAATAGAGCATTTTCGCCGACATAGGATGAAATCATCTTTTTGATCTGCTTGTCCTCCAGCAGCAGGCCCAGCCCATGGCCGTCTGTACCGGCATTATTGGAGGCAATGGTCAATCCTTTGGTGCCTTTGCGTTTAATCTCTTTGATCAGGTTTTCCGGTATTCCGCAGAGGCCGAATCCCCCGGCAATGATTGTCATATTATCTTCAAGGCCGTCCAGGGCCTCCTCATAACTGGTTACCACCTTGTCAAATCCGGACACAGTAATCTCCTGCTGGTTAGTTTGGTTTTGGGTAAGAATTGCACAGAGTGCAAGAAATCTTTATATTTAACAAATTGTAAATTTAAACCAATTAATAAAAGCAAGCTAATAATGCCCATACCGATTAACCAGGTGATTGCCTTTAGCGCAGTGGCTCGAACAGGCAGCTTTGCCGAGGCGGCGATTCAGTTACATCTGTCCCAGCCAGCGCTCAGTATTGCGATTAAAAACCTTGAGCAAGCACTGGGTGGCAAACTGCTGGCTCGCACCACCAGATCGGTGTCGCTGACACCTGAGGGCAAAGCCTTTTATCCAGTGGCGCGGCGGCTGCTCGCGGATTGGGAGCAATCTCTGCAGGATGTGCGCAACCATTTCGCGCTGCGCCGGGGCAAATTGGATATAGCGGCGATGCCGACCTACACCACCAACCTGCTACCGAAAATACTGGCGGGCTTTCACCACCAATATCCGGATATTCATGTGACTGTACATGATGTGGTCGCTGAAAATGTCGTTGAAATGGTCAGGGAGGAGCGCTGCGAGCTTGGTATTACTTTCGACCCGGGGGATGCCCCAGATCTGCACTTCCAGCCATTATTTCGAGATCGCTTTGTCGCTATTTTGCCTGCCAGCCACAGTCTGCTGGCTCAGGAGAAGCTGAGCTGGGTAGATGTACTGGCCTACCCCCATATCAGTCTGCAGCGACCAGCGGGAACCAGAGCATTGATTGATCAGGCTCTGGCCGAAGATGGGTTGGTGTTAACACCGGCTTTTGAGTCTCACCAGCTGGTTAGCATAGGGCGCATGGTCAGCGAAGGATTGGGGCTGAGCGTGGTGCCGAGCACCAGCCGCGGGCAAATGGAAGAGATGGGTCTGCACTGTCGCGCTATAGCTTCTCCTGTTATTACCCATGAGTTGGGAGTCATTACTCGCCGACAGCAGGAACTGTCCGTGGCAGCTAAGGCAATGGTTGAGCTGATCAAGGCTGCCAGCGGACAGTCCTGATCTCTGTGCTTTAAATTATAAGGGATCCTGCAGTGCTTCCATCACCATCATCAAACTGACAGGGATTCAGGCCAGGATTATCGCTTCGATTTTTTCTTGATTAAGAACATATCTGTAGTTGCGCGGTTTTATTGACTTTCTTCTTTTAAATGATGATTTGCGCAACTATGGTTTATCCAAACCTGATCACAAAATCTTCCAGACTCACCCCATCATGAATACCCAAATTTTGCATTACTTGGGGCACGGCGACTGTATTGCCAAAGGCGACATAGAACGCTTGGATGGCAAAGACGTGGTGTTTAAGGATGGTAGCCGTGAGCAAATTGACCTAGTCATTGCACCTTTCTTTATAGGCATTGTGAAAAATCAGTTGTGGGGCAAAAATGATATACTGTATCATATCATTATCTAGGCGCTATGCTTCCCTACAATAGATAGGAACACTCCCTAATGACAAATCTGCTACCTGTGACTGTGCTCTCTGGCTTTCTTGGTGCGGGCAAGACAACTGTGCTTAGCCACATCCTCAATAATCGCCAAGGCAAGAGAGTTGCGGTTATCGTCAACGACATGAGCGATATCAACATCGATGCAGCGATGGTAAAAAGCGAAGTATCGTTAAGCCACAGCGAAGAAAAATTAGTCGAAATGAGCAATGGCTGTATTTGCTGCACCCTGCGTGAGGACTTGCTGCTGGCAGTCAATAAACTGGCCAAAGACGGCAGATTTGACTATCTGGTGATTGAGTCAACAGGTATTTCAGAGCCTTTGCCAGTCGCTGAGACCTTTACCTTTGCCGATGAAGAGGGCGTTTCATTATCAGATGTGGCAACACTGGATACTATGGTTACTGTGGTCGACGCTGCCAATTTCTTGAAGGATTACGAAGACGCTAAATATTTACAGGATTCTGGTGAATCTCTGGGTGAAGATGATGAACGCAGTGTCGCCGATCTGCTGGCTGATCAAGTCGAATTTGCCGATGTGCTCCTTATTAGCAAAACAGATTTGGTCCAAACGAGTGATGTTGAGAGGCTAAAGGCTATTCTTAAAAGCCTTAATACCAATGCGCGAGTAATACCTATTAGTCAGGGTCGGGTGCCTATCGATGACGTGCTCAACACAGGTCTATTTGATTTTGAGCGCGCACAGGAGGCCCCGGGCTGGCTTAAAGAGATGCGCGGGGAACATGTTCCGGAAACGGAAGAATATGGCATCAGTAGCTTTAGCTATGTCGCTCGCCGGCCATTTCACCCGGAAAAATTCCACCAGTTTGTTCATGGTACAGAGCAGTTTGGCAAACTGATTCGATCCAAAGGTTACTTCTGGCTGGCTACTCGCCCTGAATTTGCTGGCCAATGGAGTCAGGCAGGCGGCATTGCCCGTTATGGCTTTGCCGGTATGTTCTGGAAAGCCGTTCCGGAACACAACTGGCCTATAGACGAAGAGTCAATCGCCACTATTAAGATGCAATGGGAAGAGCCTTTTGGCGATATGCGCCAAGAATTAGTCTTTATCGGCCAAGGGCTTGATCAGCAAGCCATGTTGAATGCTTTGGATAACTGCCTGTTATCAGAAGATGAGTTACTCAAAGGAAAAAACTATTGGGCAACATTAAGCGACCCTTTTCCTGAATGGACGGAAAACGCATGAACCCGTTAACCTCAATCACTAAGACTCCAGTGTCTACAAAACAAATATGGCGTAGCATCGAGGGAAGCCAACTCGACGTGCTGACCGATATATATCAAGAGCACACCAATATCGCCATCTGGCAGCGCTCACTTGCCCATGCGCTGATAGAGGCCGCTAATAGCATCCTTGATACAAACCCGACACTGCAAGCATCCCTAGTCGTCACACCGCAAGAGGCTAATGCCGCTGTCGTGAAAGCATTAGGTCCAACGCCAAGGGCAGCGACACTGAGCGAAGACATTGCACAGTTAGTAGATATGTTCTGCTGCCTATTTGACCTCAAACGTGCGGGGTTGAGATTAACTGCATTGGATCGCGCCATGTGTCCAAGGTTTCATGTCGATAAGGTTCCCTGCCGACTGATTACAACCTATCAGGGTGTGGCCACAGAATGGCTTCCACAGCATGCTGCTGATCGCAGTAAATTGGGTCTCGGAAATCAAGGCAAACCAGATGAGGAATCTGGGCTATTTAATAGTGCCAGCGACATCCAACAGTTATGCCGAGGGGATGTTGCTCTGCTCAAGGGCGAGTCGTGGCAGGGAAATCAAGGGGCGGGGCTTATTCACCGCTCACCCCAGTTGCCAAATCAAACACGCCGACTGCTTTTGACCCTCGACTTTATGGACAACTAAATCGACTCAGCTGTGAAATCAAGGCAATTGAAATAGATCTTCCACCGAGCAATTAAGGGTTTTTGAAATTTTTAATGCCAGAACAGTCGAGGGAACATAGATTCCATTTTCAATGGCATTAATACTTTTTCTTGAGACCTCAGCACTTTCCGAAAGCTCTTGCTGAGTTAAACCGGTAGCTTTTCTAAGGTCTTCAAGATTGTTTAAAAGTTTTTTGTGGTGTTTACCCAAGGTTTATTGCTCTTCAAACTTTTCAACGGCATCGGTTAATTCTGCGCTGGTATTAGGGTAGAGATACCCAGCAATCATAGTGCCTATTCCTATAGCGCCCACCAGAAGCCCAATGCCCTCAAAGAAAGGTCCCATCGCGATAAAACCGAGAAGGTATAGGCCAATACCGACAAACAGGGTGATTACACCACCTCTGCGATAATCGACTGGCTGTTTTTTTCTTTCATCAAAAATACCCAGCAAATCCTCCACTTTGGATGGGTCATCCATATTCCTAGCGATCTCCAGAATGGTTTCCCTCTTGCCTTTGCCCTCCAAATACAGCCAGATAAAGACTGCCACAGGCACAGTAATGCCTGTGATTATGCCTAAAATAGGAATTAGATCGGTCATAGGTTTTCTCTTAAAAGATAATGTAACGTAAACTTACCATGCAAAATTAGGGAAGTAAAGGTTACACTATAAAAAATAAAAGCTGCCAGATCCTGTTAATGTAATCTGCTTATCTTATATAGACTGGATTGTTGCAGCCCTACTACTAAGTGTTATTCGGAGTATTGTGTGGACTATATTGAATACGGAAACAGTAGCGGACAGCTGGTGGTCTACTTTCATGGGGCTCCCGGTTCTCCCGAAGAAAGCGCCATATTTGATAGCCACGCCAAAGATCACAACTTAAGAATATTAGCCTTTGATCGATTCGCGATAGACAGTTCAGACAATCCTGACACCTATTATCAACAACTCGCTCAACAGATTAGACATAAAGCGGCTGGCCAACCTGTGCATATTATTGGCTTTTCAATCGATGCTCATATTGCCCTTGAGGTAGGCCAAATTTTGCAGGGCCAGTTGGGTCAGACACATTTGATTTCGCCTGGCGCGCCGCTAATTGGCGGTGATTTTTTAGATAGCATGGCAGGTGGGCTGGTATTTAAGCTGGCTATAAAAAGCCCATTTATTTTCTCGCTGCTCACCCGCTTTCAAAAGCTCTTAGCCGCGGTGGCTCCCTCGGTACTTGTGAATATGTTGTTTGCCAGTGCTGCTGATGCAGATAAGCAGCTGCTAAGCCGGTCTGAATTTCACTCTGATATTAGCGCGATGCTGAAGCACTGCTTCCAAAGCAGAGTTAAGGGTTATATCAGGGATATAAATCTTTATGTAACCTGGCCTGGAGACCTCGCAGACTATTGCTCCGGTGTCAGCATTTGGCAGGGTAGCGAAGATAACTGGTCACCTCCCGCTATGGCATCGTATCTATCTGAAGCCATTCCTGGTTCTGGTTCTGTTGAGTTTATGCAGGGCCTGTCCCATTACTCTTGCCTGTACGAGGCTGCACCCGCAATTTGTCGGCAACTCGAGCAGATTTAACCGCTATTTATTGTTTAACTGCTGGATTTTTGCGCAGAGCCTTTTATGAAAGTCGGGGGTGGCATCGGCGGCATAGGTCATATACATTGCCATCAAAACCTGTTGGCGATATTGCTTCAAATCTATATAGCCATTGACCCAGTCTTGGCGAGCGAGCCGTTGGCAGGCAAAAAGTTGCTCCGCAAGTTTTACGCTTTCGATATTGCCTTGAAGGAAGCCGTCTTCTAGGGCTGCAACACAGATACGTTGCGCTATTTGCAATGACTGGCGGAAGATTCCCGTCGGCAATTCATGGTCAAATAGTCCTGTTCGGTCTGCAGCTATAAAAGCAGCGCGATAAAAAGCCTGATCCTTTTCATACAGGTGCAGCAAGTTATCGGTAAATACTTCAGCGCCTTCAATGGGGTCGGATGTGTCAGGATTAGACATAGCCACACCGATGGTCTCAACCATCTCTGCCACCAATTCATGGAAAATATCATTTTTCTTGCCAAATAGGTTATAGATTGTAGGCGCGGATACGCCAGCCTCTTTGGCCAGCTGAGTCAGAGTAAATGCCTCAAAACCATCTGCTGCTATTAGGTTTTTAGCCATATCGAGGATATGTTGGCGACGCAATTTTTTATTTGCTTGGCGGGTGGTGTTTCCTCGAGCTATGACTTGACTACCCAATTGACGACCTCCTAAGAAAAATCTTGACCACAGTTTTAATAACCTATTAAAATTGCTAAAAATAAAGGAAATATAATAAAACCAAAAAAAATATTAACAAAGGCCTATTTATGAAACAAGATATCAGCCAATCAATCGAAGCCTGTGCAGCCCACTATGGCGAAGATGCTGATGCTATGCGCGACTATCTAATTGAGGGTCAGCGAAATGCCTATGATTTAAATAACCGCGGCGCTATCCGCTTTGATGAAAACGGTGGCCTAGCGGAAGATATATTGAGTGCCTACTCTAAATACGGCTTCTATATCTTTGAGAACGTGTTAGCTCAAGATGAGCTAGAGGATATAAAAAGTGATTTGGATAGCATACGTCAATCCTACCCTGCCGAGCCCAATGGCAAGCTAACTAAAGATGGCAAACCGGCACTGGGAGCGGATTGCCTTGGCCCCAATCTTGTGTGGTCTAAGCCCTTGGGTGATCCTCTGGGCGGTACAGAGCTTGCTAACGGTCGTCATCAGGTAAAGTTATTTGAACCAGAGGCCAGTGAATCGGCACCAGAGTATGCGCCCTTTATTTTGCTAGGCTCTTTACAGTTTTCAGAGAGCTGCTTGCGAGTCTATGGCCATCCTCAGTTGCTGCGCGTGGCCGAGTCGATTAATGGTGTGGACTTTGCCCCCTTTAACGAGAGCCTATTTATCAAAGACCCCGGTGTTGGCGCCGCAGTATCTTGGCATCAGGATGGCAATACCCATTGGGAGAGTGAGAATTTTGATGAGGGAATTCATGGCTTTAACTTTATGGCCCAGGTCTATGGCAGCACGGCAGTCAATGGTGTTTGGGTTAAGCCGGGCAGCCATAAGGTGGGCAAAATTGATATTAAGCAGTTGATCGAGGAATCTGGCAGTGAGCGTATTGAAGGGATGGTTCCACTGGTTTGTAATCCGGGCGATGTGATTATTTGTAATCGCCAGCTGCTCCACGGATCATTTCCCAACTGCGGCTTTGAACCCAGAGTAACGGTGAACTTTGGCTTTCACCGGCGTTCATCTGTATTGGGGGTTCAGGGGCCTGGTTTGTATAGTGAACCTATGTTCTATGACGAGGCATTGATCGAGGAGCGCTCCAAGCCCCTGGGTTATGCAATCGATGCGCGTAAACAGCGCTTTCCCGATGAGCCTTCTTATCAGTATCAGCCATTTATAGATTCAGGCAAGACCTTTCATTGGAACAAGACAGTCAAGGCGGAATTAAAGGATTACAATCTTCGCGATCTAAGCATTTAGCGGCAAACCTTTATTATTAACCTCAGGGTTGCTGAGGCTTAATAATAAGACAATATAATAATTGGACATGTATTTTGAGGTGACCGCATGCAACTAGCAATTTATGGCGCTGGCTCTACCGGCTGTTATCTGGGCGGGCTTTTACAGCTCTGCGGCCATGAGGTTAGCCTAGTTTGTCGCCAGCGTATTTGTGATTCGATTGTTGATGCTGGGGGTATAACCCTTACTGACTACAAGGGCCAGAATGAAAAGGTTATGCCAACTGGGCTGATTACACAGTTGGCAGATGAAATCTTTGATGCGGTATTTGTGACATTGAAGTGTCATCAGCTCGAAGCCGCTATGTCTGATTTAAGACAGCTTGCCGAAAATGGTGCCCAGTTGTTTTTTATGCAAAATGGCCTCGGCAGTCTGGAGCTTATTCGGCACCAGTTGCCGAGCGATAAGCTCAAGCAGGGCATCACACCCTTTAATATCCTGAGCCTGGACAATGCACATTTCCACCGCGGTACTGAGGGAACATTTCTATTTCACCAGACATCGGTGACAGAACAGCTTGCCAAGCAGTTGGGTGCCATTGGTTTTCCCTGTCAGCTGCATACCGATATGCAACCTATTATCTATGGTAAATTGCTGCTCAACCTAAACAATGCGCTTAATGCCGTTGCAGATCAGCCTATTAAAACCCAGTTAGAGAATCGTAAGCTGCGCAGAGTATATGCCGCAGCTCAGCGTGAATGGCTTGCTGTGGCAGCAGCAGAGGGGGTTGAGTTGGTGCAGTTTACCGCGGTAAAGCCCAGCCTAATGCCAGCTATTCTAAGTTTGCCCAATTGGATATTCCTGCGCCTGGCTAAGGCAATGTTGGATATCGATCCCCTTGCGCGCTCTTCAATGTGGGAGGATATTAAATTGGGTCGAAAAACCGAAATTGAGTTTCTTAACCAAGCTGTCGTAAAGCGCGCTGAGATCTTAGGTATTCAGGTTCCGGTTAACCGCAAGATTAGCGCGCTTATTCACACCCTGGAGTGCGGCGAAACCGTATCGCTGGAACAGCTCTACTAATACAAACGATTGGCAATCAATTATTAAGTATTTTCGTCTGCTGCGTGCCTTCCTTTATTCTGCTGTGGGTAGTGTAAAAACACTCAAATCAACCTATGCGCCAAGGGGAAACTATATATTCTGAGAGTTCTGCTGCCTTTACATCTTTTGATAAGAAAACGAGTAAGGCAGTCTAAAAGCTACTTTAGCTTGAAAATCTCAATAAACATTCCTTATCACCGTATTCAGCTAACTCTAATTGGCACGCCATATCCAGAAGCTCGTCTTCCTCAGTTACACGGACTTCAATACCGCTGGTTGGTTTGCCGATTGAACCAATGCGCCGCTCCTCTTTGCGAGACACAATGGGCCCCATGCATTCCGTTTGCCCAAAGCCTTCCATCAGGCAGATACCAAAGCGGTCATACCAGTGAATCAGAGCTGGAGGTGTGGGTGCGGCGGCGGTCAGCAGATACTCAGCCTGATCCAGGCCAAGCTACTCGCGAATCATTTTTCCTACAGCCTCGGCATCTGCTTCAAGGGCTGCATCCACAGCATCCTGCGACCCAAACTGAGCAATAATACCCTGTTGCAGTTGCTCCCAGACTCGCGGTGGACCATACATAAAGCCTGGGCGGCAGAGGGACAGATCGCGTAGCAGGGTGCCAAGGTTTTCATTGAAGTGGACTTCACCACAGTTGACCAGGGAGCTGCCCTCTACTACCTGTCTCTCGGCGATGTGAGCCAGTGGAAGATAGGAAAAGAATCTTGAACCTACTTTCATGGAGAACGTGCTGCTAAAGCGCGCGATTGGAATCAGATTAGAACTGTGGGTCTGCATGACCCCTTTGGGGGCTCCAGTGGTTCCCGAAGTAAACACCAGAGACACCAGGTCATCGGCCTGGCACTGATAAGCGGGCATACTGCCTCTAAAGGGGGCCGCTAGACCTTCCCAGCGCAAATGCTCCTCAGCAAGTTCGACGCCGGGCAGAGCAATCAGAAGAATACCTTCAGGCAGTACACGCCGCACCTGATCCCAATTCTCTGTCTCGCCAACAAACAGCACCTTCATCTCGGTAAAGTTCATTACATAGTCAGCAGTTTCGCTTGACGCGGTAGTGAACATGGGTACGACCACATGGCCGGCGGCGCAGGCGCCTAGGTCGGCAAAATACCAGTGGGCACGGTTGCGTGATAGCAGTCCGATACGATGTCCAGTGGTCTCAAAACGAGATTCGAGCCAGCAGGCAATAGCATTGATTTCAGTGTGAGCCTGACTCCAACTCCAGTCAGTAGTTGTATCCCCGTATCGCTCGCGCAGCCATGCTTGATTCGACTGCCTGCCGTGTATAACCAGTTCATGAACACAGGATTGCCATAATCAGTGTCATGGACTTTAACAATTTCTACCTCGACCTTATCCCAGTCTGCATCGAGATGCTCGGCTAACATCATCGAAATATGAGTCATGGAACCCTGATCAAATTCAGTCGCACCATATTTAACGACGATTGAATTATCTGGTTAAATAGTCACCCAAATATTGGCCTCCAAAGGCGCACCCGACGCGCTGGCATCTGCGCTTTCAGTTAAACTCATAGTAGTAATTAATCCGCTGGCTCCAATGGCGAAACTAAAGCAAGCACTGTTTTTGAGAAATGATCATCTTGAAAGAGATGTTGGCTGCTTGCTTGCTGTTGAATCCCTCATATAGTAAATACCCATACAGGCCAGTATATCTGGTCATGTATGGGTCTTTTAAATAGAGACGAGATGATGAAGTTATCAAAATTCGGTAAAAATAGCTAACTGATCAAATCTATGTGTATGTTATGGACTCACAGCACTCAATTTTTTACTACACCTCTCTGGAGGACTGCTTAGTGAGATAGTCGCGCATTCTATTCTTCACTTGCTCTGCAGACTCCTTGGTCCAGTCACGGAAGCCTTTTCCTGTGGCCATACCGGTTTCACCGCGTTTTACTTTGTCTACCAACAGAGGGGGCGGCTCAGTCGAATTATCCAGAGTGGGGAACAGCACCGTTAGGATGTCGAGAGTTAGATTGAGTCCAACTAGGTCGGACTGTTCCATTGGGCCCAGGATCGCCAGACGGGAACCAAAGCTGTGTTTGACAACGGTGTCGATGGTCTCGGCATCGCAGACACCGGCAGACACAAGTGCAATCGCTTCGCGCTTCATAGCATGCTGCAGTCGGTTGCCGATAAATCCGGGTATATCGTGCTTTACGTGCACCGGTTTCATTGCGACACCTTCCAGCAGGCTAATGGTCCGTTGAACGGTGGACAATGCTGTTTTATCTGATTGAACCACCTCTACCAGTCTGACTAGATGAGGCGGATTCCAGAAATGGGTGCCGACCACGCGACTGCGATTGACTACCTTCGCACTGACCTCGTGAATTGGGATCGCAGAAGTATTAGTTGCTAGAATTGCAGTGTCCGGAGCCAGCTCAGACAATTGTGCAAAGATTGCTTGTTTGATTTCAAGTTTTTCCGGACCTGCTTCGATAACAAGTTCCGCGTTCTGAACGGCATCCCACAATGCTTCTTCACAGGTCAAATTGATGAGAGTGGACGGGTCTTGCTTGAGGAGGTTATAGATGTCTCGAATTTTTCCCGGTGCATCTGCTAGAATTTCCCTATTGCGGTCATGCAAATATACATTGTGACCACCTGCCAGAAAAACCTGAGCAATCGCATGTCCCATCAAGCCCGCACCGATGACTGTTACGTGAATTTTTTCTTGCCTCATTGAGTTCTACCCTGCGGAGAAACCGCCATCAACGTACATAATCTGGCCCGTACAAAAGTTCGATGCGGGGGAGAGTAGGTATATCGCCATGCCTAAAAGGTCTTCTGGCTCCCCCAGGCGTCCCAAAGGCAGCCGGGACAGAGAGCGGGCTTTAGTAGCCTGCCCTAACTCATTATCTTCATCGAACATCCAGGCTGTAAGGCTTGAACGAAACACTGTCGGTGCTATCGAATTTACATTGATCCCGTACTGGCCCCATTCAGTAGCGAGAACCTTGGTCAGCATATTGGTAGCACCCTTCGATGTGCAGTACCCGGTGTATCCCGAAATATTTCCATGGCGACCCCGCACCGATGAAACCATGACAACCTTGCCGCCCTTAAGCCTATTTTCGATTCTCCATGAGCCGTAGGCTTTTGCCATTAGCCAATTACCGCGAACATTGGCATCCATCACTTCCTGCCATTCTTCGTAGGATTGTTCGTGAATAAACCCAGCTTTGTTAAATCCCGAGCCAATGAACATCAGCTCGATATCTCCATAGGCATCCACTGCTGCATTTACCATGGCCTCTGCGTCTTCAAGGCTATCGGGACGAAGATTGATTGTCTGTACTTCTCCGCCCACGCTGCGGCATTCCTCGGCCACCTCTTCAAGCGCATCTTTTGACCCGGCGACCAGAGTCAACCGTGCACCCAGTGACGCGAGGGCAATAGCAACAGCACGACCAAAAGCGCCGGAAGCGCCAGTGATCAGTGCGGACTTCCCGCTGACGTCAAAAAGAGATAGAGGATTCTTAAGTGGTTCAGTAATCATTATTCCTTCTCCCTTAAATTTGAAGATACGATGACCAGCATGGTAACGGGTTTGTTGCTGCAGTTCTTTATTGCACGCTGTTCGTCAAATCCAATAACGCAAGAATCAAGTGGACCTAGGGTTGTCTCCTTAGGTGCATCAGTACTGCCGGTTATGATTGTTACCTCTCCTTCGAGAACCACGTAGACCTTCTCGTTAGGTGAACCGCTCCATTCGGCGTCTCCACCTGGCAGGAAGTACGACAAGCTGCAGGAAAAGCTTTCCAAACTAGAAGCCTCAAGTCCCTGCAGGCGCAGTGCGGTCATATTGTTGTGCAGTTTGGCCTCATATGATTTGGCGTCACTCAGGCGTGTCACTTTCATGGAGTTGTTATCCTTTTTCTATACGGAATTGTTGTTGGGGGTCAAGCATTGCTACAACACGGATGCCACAGCCATCGCCGCCCGGCCAGCGCCATGGATAGCACATAAAAGTGCAACGTTTACCGGTGATTTTGTCGACGTCACCGCCAATGTTTTCGATGCCGGGAATACCTGCTGCAAGCAGTGCCTTGTGAGATGGCTCCCAGTGAGGGAAATCGCTCATCACATCCCGCCCAGTTTCATCTTTGTATTCCTTGAAAAGGTGATGGTGTGTAGGTCCGGGACCGTGGTCTACTAACTTGGTGCCCAACGGATGATCGAGTGCCTGGACATCGATGCCTACCAGTTTCACACCCCGCTCGACCAACCACTCCGCGCCTTCCTTATACAATCCGGGGGAATACTGGTAGTAAGCATCGTTATCGCCCAGGTTTTTGTGGCTGCCGGTGTTAATAATGACAATGTCGCCACGTCTTATCGCTGGTTCAGCTTTTTCTAGGTCCTCTGGTGTAACAATCCCCCACTTTCCCTTTGGGATTGATACAACGACCCCTGTGCCGAAGAATCTCCAGGGTTCGAAATCAGCGAGATCTAGTGCATTTTCTGTAACATGAATTGGCGAATCCATATGCGTACCGCGATGCTGGATTCCTTCCCACTCTAGAACCTGACAGCCATGCATAGCATGAAACTGCACGGTACTGATCGCGATACCTTTTGGGCTGGATGGCCACTGCGGCATACCGTGTCCCCAGCGAATACTGAGGTCGAAATATTCCAGACCATTGGTTGATCCGGCAGTAGATTTAGTCATAATCGAATCTCGCTTGTTATTGGTCGTTGGTGCCGGATTCAACGCGGTAGTCACCGTTTGGATCGCAGATGGCCATCAGTCGGATGACACAGGCGTCTCCTTCAAGCCAGCGCCAGGGGTAGGCGTGGAACGTAACGCGCCGCCCTGAAAGCTCATCTAGGTCGCCGCCAACGTTTTCAATGGTGGGTATATCCTGCGCCAGCAGGTATTTATGCGCCGGGTTCCAGTCGGGAAAATCATCGAGTGCTTCACGACCGGTCGCTTCTTTGTACTCCGGCGCGAGACGTTTCATGTTAGGCCCGTTGCGATGAGGGCCCAGTGACGTCGCCAGAGGGTGGTCCACCTGTGGGGTATCCATGCCAACCAGTTTTACCTGTTTGTTCGCCAGCCACTGTGCAGCTGACTTACACAAACCGGGTGAGTGACCAAAATACTCTTGGCTGTCTGCATATTTGTGGTGCCAACCAGTGTTAATAAGTACGATATCTCCGGGTTTAATCACTGGGTTAAGTTTTTCCAGATCCTGGGCTGTCACCAATTCCCATTGTCCTTTGGGTAGCGACAGCACCAGTCCGCTGCCCCAAAAGCGATCCATATCGATTTCACCAATGCCCTTGCCACCTTGAATGAGATGTATCGGCGCATTTACATGCGTTGATGTGTGAAATACGGTTTTAAACTTTTGGCTCATCACGCCGTGCTTGGCGTGATTGACTGACCGGAACATTACCAACTCATCGAATCCCGGTAGCACCGGTTGGTTATGCCTCCATGGGTGACTCAATTCGAAAAATTCTAGACCGGTACTTGGCTCAACTTGTGCCGACATAAGCTTTTTCCTTTGGATAGTTAGGCGAAAAAGTATTACATGAATTTTCACCACAGTGACCAAGATGTCGCACATATCGAGACAGAGTGAGGTAAAAAATGGTCTTCGACTGCTGAGTGTTTAATACTTCATAAAGACAATGCTGACCACTCAGCTACTTATTAACAACTGGAGCTATATGATGCCTCAACTTGATAGTCCTATTGAGCTGTTTAACCTAAAAGGGAAATCCGCACTCGTCGTGGGTGCGACTGGAGCCCTGGGGGAGGCAGCAGCCCGAGCTTTGGCAGGGGCTGGCGCTCGTGTAACGCTCGCGGGCGGAAATGCCCCGGCTCTAAGTGCGCTGGCAGAAGAGCTGACCGAAGTCGGTGCTGAGGTCTCCGCATTTGAAGGGCGGCCTATAGATGAGGCGACTGCTGACCAAATGATTGCAGCGGCGGCGAAGCACGGCGATGGGCTGGATATCCTGATAGCGGCCTCTGGCACTAGTAGCATAAAACCCATTGTGGAGATGGAGCCGGACACCTGGGATCAGGTCATGGACGCCAATGTGCGGCAGACCTGGTTATTGTGTCGATCGGCGAGCCGTCTTTTTATTGAGCAGCAACGAGGCGGGAAAGTCATCCTGATATCGTCGGTTCGCGCGACCTTTGCTACCACTGCTGGGACCTCGGCCTACGGTACTTCCAAGGCTGCAATCAATATGTTGACTCGCTCGCTGGCGGTTGAGCTGGGGCAGCATCAGGTCTGTGTCAATGCTATCGCTCCCACCGTATTCCGCTCGAAGTTGACGGCGTGGTTATTTGAGGATGATGCGACCGAAGCCCGCGCGCAGGTGTTGAATCGCATCCCGCTGGGAAGGTTGGGTGAGCCAGCTGACTTTGCCGGTGTGTTCCTGTTTTTGTCTTCTGCGGCCTCGAATTTGGTCACAGGCGAAGTGGTGAATGTAGATGGTGGTTTTTCATGCAACTAGCCATTCAGTCCCGTAATAAAACTTCGAAGAATTGTCGCACTATTTGAAACAACTCAATTGATGACTCAATAGCATGGTATTAAGCTCATTTGAGCAGATGTCCTATTCATAAAAAAATAAATGGAGAAAACATGAAGCACGCTAATAGAAAATCCAAAGTAAACAAACTGACACCGGAAAAGCTCACCGATAGCTTTAGCATGCGGCCACTTAGTGCGGCGATCTGTGCATTAATGGCAGTGCCAGGTTTTGTTAGTCCCATAGCTAGCGCACAGCAATCTGATACGTTAGAAGAGGTGATTGTAACAGCGCGGAAGCGTTCTGAATCAGTAACGGATGTTCCCGTATCAATCTCTGCGCTAAGTGGTGATGCCCTCAACGCAGCCGGGATTACGACTCTCACTGGGCTGTTTGCTGTGGTACCAGGCGTGGATAACAATGCGGATGGAAGCCGCATTGCTAACAAGCCGGCCATAAGAGGAATCGGATCTCAGGAAAACGCCTCTGTGCGACAAAAGGTGGCCACGTTCATCGATGGTATGCCTTTGATAGGGGCACAGGGTATTGGATCGTTCGCAGGCCTCGAGCGGGTTGAGGTTATACGTGGTCCACAGAGTGCTGCTTTCGGGCGATCTACGTTTGGTGGAGCAATCAACTACGTGACCCGAGATCCTGGTCAGGAACTAGAGCTCAATCTCCGAGCAAGTTTTGCCGGAGACGGCGCAAGAAACCTTAGTGGCGTGTTCTCCTCTCCCCTTGGTGACAAGTTTGGTGTCATTGCCACGCTGGAAGAGAAAAACTATAATGGAGACGATGATTGGGTGACTACCTCGGGCGTCCAGCTCGGAGGTCTGAATGATAAGATGGGAAGCATTAAGCTTCGTTTCGACCCCAGCGACTCGTTTAGTGGTGAGTTGATGTACATGCGACAGGAGGTTGATGACGATCATCCTCCCTCGTTGTTTGCCAATCTTGATCAAGTCGAACCACATCCGGAAGATAGTGATGGTATGTGTGCGATCAACGGCGGGGGGAATTCCTGTGTCATCATCGGGGGAGTCGATGACATTGCTCAGATCTACGAGTATGATTTTGATAACCTGAGAAATCCGATTCTGGATCCCGGCACTCGAATAGAGAGAGATCGAATTCAGGGTTCCATATCGTTGAACTTTGACAATGGGGCATCGCTTACTGTGCTCGCTTCTCATACGGAGGAGGAGGGCGTTACCTGGTTGGATCGAGACGCTTTTACCGGTGGTATGGCTATACACGCGGCTTCAACACCTGAGTCAGATGAGGACTATATAGAACTGCGTTACTCCTCCCCTTCAGAGAATCGATTAGGCTGGCTTATTGGGGCCTCATTCTATGAATACGATTACAACAATACGGTGTTCAATAATCTGACCACTGGTGCAATTATGGGCCTGTTTAATGAAGGGGCAAAAAATACTGGTGTATTTGCTAGCCTGAACTACGAAGTCAATGAGCGCTTCACGGCCTCACTAGAGGGTCGGTATCAGATTGATGAAGTCTCGGGAACTTACGCAACGAATCCAGATCGAGGAGTCTTCGCCGATATCAGTGAAGAAGATGAGACGACGTCATTCCAGCCAAGACTTGGGTTAACCTACGCTATCAGTGAATCTACTAATCTCTATTTTCAGGCCGCGCTGGGTAATAATCCCGCAGCCTTTAACACTGTTCTGTTCGATCCGATAATGCAAGAAGCGGCCAGTTCTGAAGGGCTTAATCTCGAGGCCTTTCAGACGTTTGATGAGGAAGAGATTCTGAACTATGAGATCGGCCTGAAGGCTGTGATTCCCGACTGGAATCTGCGCTATTCTGCCGCACTCTACTACCTTGATTGGGAAGGCTATGTTCAGCCAACGACCTTGGACTGGACACCGGAGGATGGTGAGCTTCTTCCTGGCACGACCGGGAATGATTACTTCCAGCGAGTATTCTTGAATACTGGCGATTTAGATGGCTTTGGGTTCGAGTTTGAGGGCCAGTGGGCCGCTACTGAAGAGCTCGTTGTTGGAGGTATGTTCTCGTACTCTGGACTCGAGTTCACCGACGATGCCTGCTCCCCCATCCCCCTGAACTACGGCGTTCCCGCGATTGAACTCGACCCATATGCATGTGCTTCCGTGGAAGGAGCGCAGCTACCAATGACGTCCAAGTACAGTGCTGCGGTAAATGCAACTTACACCATGCAATTCAGTAACGGCTATGAGGGTTACGCTCGCTTCGACTATCAGTACAAATCCAAACGATACACAGAGCAGATAAATACAGACTACTTGCCCAGTTTCGACCTGGTGAATCTACGGTTTGGCGTCCGATCGGATTCCTGGTCAGTAGAGCTATTTGGAAACAATATATTTGACGAAGACAGTCCTGCCGGAGCGGTTCGCTTCTTTGACAGCAGACAGCCAGGGATGGTATTCAATACAACCGTCAGGCAACGTCGGCCCCGATCGGTCGGTATAGCGTTAAACTACGACATCTAACGCATAGCGCGCTCCGGACCTGGTTGTCGCATGTGACCCAATCAGGCACTTGGGAGATATATAGACTTGGGAGAATGGAGTAGATGATAATCAGTTTTTGGCCCCTCCGAACACACTTTGATCGAGTATTAGTCATCTTGCTGGTGACTATCTCGTTCATTGGCTTGAGCCATAAGGGGATCGCCGATGGGCGCAGCGATCCGCCAAATGTCGTATTTATCCTAGTTGATGATCTGGGCTGGGATGATGTTGGTTACCTTGGGTCGGAGATCAAGACGCCCAACATTGATTCGTTGGCGCGTAGCGGCATTGTACTAGATCACGGATATGCCTTCCCAATATGCAGTCCAACCAGGGCTGCGCTCATGACCGGTCATAACCCGCTTAGGTATGGTATCGATGGGGCGATGGAGAATGATGCGATGCTACCGGAACATTTAGATCTGTTACCTGAATACCTTCGCAGGTCGGGTTATCGAACATGGATGGTAGGGAAATGGCACCTCGGGATGGGAGTACCTGAGGCCATGCCACATGCACGAGGCTTTGATTACTACTATGGCCATCTCGGTGGTTTCATCGACTTCTATACCCACGTCTACTTCGGTGGACTGGATTGGCAAAGAAATGGGAAATCCGTGCGTGAGAAAGGTTACGCAACCGATCTGATTACGAGGGAAGCTATACAGTTATTGTCTGGCCATGACGGGGAAAGTCCTTTTTTCCTTTTCCTTTCATACAATGCGCCACATACTCCCTTGCAGTACCCCCCCGAGGCTAAGTATTCTTACGAAGAGATTGAATCGAAGGACCGTCGCGTATTTGCACAAATGACCACATACTTGGATTCGGCGATCGGTGAGGTAGTGTCAGCCCTAGAAGAGCGTGATTTCTTAGAGAATACACTCATTGTATTTATGAGTGATAATGGGGGAAATCTTAAAGCTGGCGCACACAATGGTCCGCTTCGCGATGGTAAAGGAAGTGCACTTGAAGGGGGAATTCGCGTCCCTGCCTTTCTAGCTTGGAAGAGAGGGTTGGTGGGAAACCGTACATTTGACGACCCAGTATTCGTTCAGGACTGGTTACCAACGCTCCTTGCGGTAGCCGGTGTGAACTATAACGTGGAAGATTTCGATGGTCGAAGCGCTTGGGTTGCTCTGGAAAGCGGCCAAAGTATTGTTCGGAGTGGGCCAGTAATGATTGGGGCGGAGCACTCTAAGGCAGTATTCGATTGGCCGTGGAAGTTACTGCGAGACGAAACGCCAGGCCGTGGAGATCAATTGTATAACGTCAAAGTTGACCCCACAGAGCAGATTGACCTAGCAAACAAACACCCTGAACTTGTCCAAAAACTCGGTGCAGAACTTGATGCACTGCCGATAAGGGAATCCAGAGCCGCAAAGGGACCAAAACCGGAATCACTCTTTAGAGATTCATCAGGAGATTTTGATTACGATATCCGGATGCCTGAAACTCGGTTACCGTGGGCGGAGGCGGCGCTTGCAGAATAGTCGAGAGCACAAAGGTGTTTTGCGTAACTTGAGTGAAGAGCTTATCTTCCGTCCAGCTGTGTGAGTATGAAATCAAACTACACTCAGGATGTTCAATTCGACTCAGCGTTCGGTGCGCTGCAGACTCCGGCTCATCTCTTTACGGCTGCACTATTGAATGGAACAGCGGCAGCGCCAGTTAATTGTCATTTCCGATATTTGGACGTAGCTTGCGGAAATGGCCTCACGTTGTCACTACTTGCCGAAGCCTACCCTTTTGCGGATTTTGTCGGTATCGATATCAATGAGAAGCATATCGAGGAGGCGCGTAGTCGAGCGGAGGCTGCCTGTATGACAAACATATCGTTCGTGCAAGGCGACTTGGCTACGGTTACTGCTGAGGAGTTTGAGCCGTTTGATTACTGCGCGATCGTTGGGGTCTATTCCTGGCTAGACGCATATCGAAGAAAAAGAGCACGTGAATTTATCAAAAACGTGGTTAAACCAGGCGGCCTCGTTTATCTTGATTACTCCTCTCAACCAGGTATGGCGCAAACTGCCCCCCTGTATCACATGATCAAGCAGATTGGGGCTGTTTGTGATGGTGACAGCGCACAGCAACTGGCATCTGCTTCTTCGCTATTGAACCGCATGCGTGAGGGAGGCGCCAGATTCTTCGAGCAAAATAATGGTGCATCAGCCCGCCTGGCAGGAATACTCCAAAATCCACCGGCGGATGAGGCACATGAAGTCTTCAATCTCCAAGAAATGGCATTGTGGAGTTCTGAGGTAATAGAATCACTCGAGGAAGAGGGGTTTAGGTACGTAGGTAGCAGCATACTCCACCAAAACATGTCAGGGGTGACCTCACCATCCGTTTTGCCTAAGGAGAGCAGTCAACTACCATTAGCTCTTCGGCAGTTATTGCAGGATGTCGCGTGGAACGTAGCGCACAGAAATGACCTCTATGTTAATGGTAATACACCAGAAAGCGCTGATCTCCAACTGACGCTTTTAGACTCGTTCCCTTATGTTGCTCCAGGGGCTTTAAATGAGGCAAACCTAAAAGGGCTCTCTAAAGCGTTCCCCAGAGTCGATTTTACATCGAGGCCAGTGGTCAGCGTTACTCATGCAGCAAAACGAGCGCAAACTTTCGGTGACCTTTATGAGCTAGCTTCTCAGGAGGGTATATCCGCCACAGAGATTACAGAAGTGGTAACCATTCTACTTGCAGCTCGTGTTTTATCGGTGGCTATTACTCCCATAAAGAATCAACCCACCGGGGAAAAGCTTTCCATGCCGTCCAAGCTAAATCGGATGATACTCATGGAAGATATTTCTCAAGAGCATGCTCGCCCTTTTGCTTCCCCAGTGGTGGGGACTCGGGTACTGATGCCTATTCGTGATCGTGTCTACGTGTGGGCCTTGGTCCTTGGTGACGTAGGTAAAGCCTGGGATGCGATGGGTGAACTTCGAGAGGCATTTCGAGGCGATAGGGGAGAGCCCTTAAATCGGTCTCAATTTGTTGAAGTCGTATCTGACAGCATGGTCAACTTTGAGAAGACCGCTGTACCAGAGCTTCTTCGGCTGGGTATTCTAGAGTATCAGTGATGGCGGGAGTAGGTGTGCTTAACTGCGTGACTCCAGCAGGTCAGAGCGACTGGCTCGTCTCAATGGACGGGCCAGTCATTCGTCGCTAACGTAACATAGATTACAAAACGACTATCTATCATATTTAATGTACTCAAAATCATGCGCTGAATCAGAGAGGTTGAAGGAATACATCTCAGACAGAACGTGAATACGAAAATCCCGCTCTATCAACGTCTTCCATGGACGTACGCACATATAGTGAGTCAGGCGGCGACATGAACGGCTTGATTCCATAATGAGCCTTGCCAGTTCCCAGGCGCGGTCCACAATCTGTTCCCGTTCAACCACCTCATTGACAACACCCAAATCAAGGCACTTCTGGGCATCCATTTCCTTACAGGTCAGCATCATGTAGTTACCGCGCTTGATACCGAGAATCTCCTGCAGGCATAGCCCCATGCCATCGCCGGGTACATGGCCGCTATGCATACCGAAGTGATCATCTTTCAGGATAAAATCGGGTGTGCAAAGTGTGATGTCGCTCATCATGCACATCTCCCAGTGGATGCCCTTACCGTTGATCGCGGCAATGGTGGGAATCTCGATGTCATTGACAAAGTTCTCAACGATTTTCAACGTGTCGTAAATTTGTACGTCATACCGCTTATCGTTATTGGGTGACTGCTCTACCTCGGCAAAAGATTCGGTGTCCCACTCATTGATCCAGCTTGGGTCGGTACCCGTCAGGATAAGGACTTCGTTTTCTTTGTCATGACCGATCACTGTCCACAACTCGGCCAGCGCGTGGTGAAACTGGTAGCTCCATTTTACCGGGCCGTCGTTGGTATGCATTCTTACCTCTAGAATGCCGTTCTCTCTTTTGAACTTGAAGAATTCCTTGAAACGCTCACTGTATTCTTCCAGTGTTGGTGTGCGGTAGTAGTTATTAATCGCCATTGTATATCCTCCAATATATTGTCGGCACAAATTATCTTCCGTTTGGGACGTGTGTGAACGCCGGAGAAGGCGTCTGGATAAGATGACCGCCTGTCTTGCCATGATAGTCAGTTCCCCTGATAAAATTAACGATGCAGTAAGAATCGTCTCACATAGAGGGACAATAGCGGATCTTTTGGTTACACAAACTGGAGCCTAATTCGAACCCGTTTGCCAGATGTTTGCGAAGAAAAAATGGCGATCGTAGCCTGTGTTAAAACGAATCATTGCTCCGGTAATTACCCTATGTGTCTCTATATTTGAGACGGTGGCGTTGAGTGAGACATGCTTGGAATCTACACTGATTAACGATGGGAGCCGGTTTCGGTCTGGCTCTGGGCCTTGATTCATAACACAAGGGGGGTGCAGACGTGAATCCAGAGAACATAAAACGCGTGGTAGTGGTGGGCGCCGGGATTATGGGTGCGGGAATCGCTCAGAATTTTGCCCAGGCCGGGTTACAGGTACGGGTGCTCGATGTGACCCGGAAAGCGCTCGACCGTTGTCGTAGCCAGATAAGCTCCAATTTGAAGGAATTTCACGAATTCGGCTTGTTGGATGAAGCCGTGGGCTCAATCTGCGAGAGAGTTACATTCTACTTGAATGATGAATTTTCCGAGGCAGTGACCAATTGCGATGTTGTGGTCGAGGCGATGCCAGAAGTCATTGAATTGAAGCGGGAGCTTTTTGCGCGGCTGGATCAGCTGCCCGAACATGTCATTTTGGCAAGTAACACTAGCAGCATGACCATTTCCAGAATTGCCGAAAAGATGACAACACCCGAGCGAGTGATAGGCCTACATTATTTTAATCCCGCTCACATAATACCCGCGGTGGAGATCCATAAAGGTAAGGCAACCAACGAAAGCGTGATCACGACAATCACCGACCTAATGAATTGGGTGGGGAAACTTCCTGTGCTGGTAAGAAAAGAAGTCCCCGGTTTCGTTATCAACAGGCTTACCGGTGCAATGGAAAGAGAAATTGACTACTTGCTCGATGAAGGCGTCGTTTCACCGGAGGACCTCGATAGGGCCGTCAAGGGTAGCTATGGTTTTCGACTTGCCTGTCTTGGTCCGATGGAAGCTGAAGACATGATCGGTCTGGACACTGCAGCAAGAGCTTCCGCGAATATATTCCCGACCCTGAGTAACGCGCAGGTGCCGTCGTCTCAACTATTGGAAAAAGTAGAACGGGGTGAGCTCGGCATAAAATCCGGGGAGGGGTGGTACCACTACCCCGATAACACCCAAAGCGAGACACTTGGTCGCAATAATCGACGCTTGCTACAGCAACTGAAATTGTTTGACTTGAACAGGGGCAGTGAAGCATCCGAGTAATCTTAAAATTTCTACAGAGGAATAATCTGTTGTGAAACTCGTAACCTTTAGTATACAAACACCACTGGGGAGCATTTCGCGCGTTGGTGCTCTGCTGGATCAGAACGTCATTGACCTCTCACTCGCCTACGCGGCTTCCTTAAAGGCGACATCTAATACGGAGCGGTTCTACGAAGTGGCGGAGGCTCTTATACCTCTAGATATGATTGAGTTTTTCCGTGGGGGGCAGAAGAGCCTATCTGCTGCAAACGATGCCTTGACATTCGTCGAGGCCCAGGTCAAGGCGGGTATCGAACCGAGAGGCCCGAAAGATGAACGCATTGTGTCCAACCTGGATGATGTGATTTTGCTAGCGCCGGTACTGAGGCCAACTTCCATCAGGGACACAATCAGCTTCGAGACGCACGCGAAGAATTTCGAGAAGCGTACGGGCAAGCCTATCCCAGATTTATGGTACAAGAGGCCGTTATATTACAAGGGTAACTGCGACACTGTGGTGGGAATGGATGCAGAGATTGACTGGCCCAAGTATACTGAAAAGCTGGATTATGAGCTGGAATTTGGCGTCTATATCGGCAAGACTGGCAGGAATATTCCAGCGGAGTGCGCCACTGACTACATCGCGGGATACACTATATTCAATGACATAAGTGCTAGGGATGTATTGCAAGAGGAAGTGACGATGTTGCTGGGACCCTCCAAGGGTAAGGACATGGATAGTGGGAATGTGATGGGTCCCTGTGTGGTCACACCGGATGAGTTTGATGTCAGCAATTTAAGGATGCAGGCTAGAGTTAATGGCGAGGTCTGGTCTCAGGGCAGTACGTCGGATATGTTCTGGAGTTTTGAGCAGATCATTGAGTACATCTCCCGCTCCGAGACACTTTATCCCGGTGATTTCATCGGCTCTGGTACGATTGCCTATGGCTGCGGCGATGAGTTAGAGCGCTGGATTCAACCTGGGGATACTGTCGAACTGGAAGTAGAAGGAATCGGTGTACTCAGTAATAAGATCCGCTAGCGATTCGGGTTATTAGGTCCCAGATCGCGAGAGCTGAAATTTCACTTATCCATGGGTTAGAACTAATGTCTAGTTGTCATTTGGAGTGCTTCAGCATATGAAACCACGTGGACCAGCCTCAACCGTAGATAAAGCTATTCAGGTACTCATCACGTTGTCCCATGAGGAGGGGGAGATGGGCACTACGGACATTGGCCGAAAGCTAGGCGTCCATAAGGCCACTATCTCGCGAATAATTTTGAAGTTGGCTGAGTACGAGATGGTATACAAGAATCGGGAGACCGGGAAATATGGACTGGGTCCAGCCATCTATCAGCTGGCGACGACAATGGTGGAGCTCAATTTCAGGCAAGCCAAGGAGGTCTCTAGGCCGTTAATTGACAGCCTCCGGAATTCTACGGGGGAAACGGTGACACTGGAGATGTGGCTGGGAAATTCAACCATACCCATTTATTCGGCCTTGTCCCCACACCCACTCACAGCGCAACCACCACCCGGTGAGCCTCTCGCATTGCATGCAGCGGCCGGTGCGAAAGTAATTCTGGCGCATATGCATCCCGATCGAGCTGACCTCCTACTCGACGGAGAGTTGACAAGGTTCACTGGCAAGACAATTACCGATAGGCAGCTCCTGAAACAGAGCCTGACCGAATACAATAAGCAGGGTTTTGCGATAGATCACGAGGAATTTCATGAAGGCATATGTGGCGTCGCGGTCCCTGTTTATAACCATCTCCGGCAGCCATTCGCGGCTCTTGTTGTCTTGATACCCAGTTCAAGGTCTTCACAGACGATGGATTCCGGATTAATTGCGAGTCTGAAGAAGACAGCCGCAACAATTACCAAAGAGCTGCTGCTGGCTAGGGCCAGGGATAGATCGCCCGTTCCTAGAACAAAAGGGTTATAGCGATGGAACAACTTAATATGAGCCAGATAAACGAAACCCATGACATTCATCTTATAAGCTGGGTGGACTCGGCTAATGACAACAGCGAATTCCCCATTCAAAACCTGCCTTTGGGGATATTTCGGCGTGCTGGTAGCGGGGAGGTCTTGCGCGGTGGCGTAGCCATCGGCGACCAGGTGCTGGATATTGCAGGTGCGGTGCGAACAGGTATTTTTGATGGGTTGGCGTTGCAGGCGGCTCAAGCCGCTGCTGAATCATCACTCAACCGCTTGATGGGAATGGGCTCAGCAGCTAGCGGCGCCTTGCGACTGGCTCTGTCGCGCGCACTACGCAGCGATTCAGAGGTAAGAGCGCAAATTCAGGAATGTTTGGTGCCACAAGCCGATGTCGAATATGGGATGCCAAGTCGGGTCGGTGACTATACCGATTTCTATACCTCCATAAACCACGCTTCTGCTGTGGGGGCCCTGTTCCGCCCAGACAATCCCTTGCTGCCCAACTACAAGTGGATTCCCATCGCTTATCACGGCCGTTCTTCAACGATTGGGATTTCTGGTACGGCCTTTGCTCGACCAATGGCCCAGATCAAAGCAGTCAGTTCTAATGAACCGGATTTCGGTCCCAGTCGTCGGCTTGACTATGAAGTGGAGGTGGGGGTTTTCATTGGCGAGGGCTCAGAAGCGGGCGATCGCATAGGGATAGATGTTGCAGAGGACCATATTTTTGGCCTGTGTCTACTCAACGACTGGTCGGCTCGCGATATTCAAGCGTGGGAGTATCAACCACTGGGGCCTTTTCTGGCTAAAAATTTCGCTACGACAATTTCACCGTGGATTGTAACCAGGGAGGCGCTCGCTCCGTTTCGAACTAAATTTTCGCGCCCTAAGGGGGATCCGCAGCCGCTCAGCTATCTGGCATCGCACATCAATTCCGAGCAGGGAGCGATTGACTTACAGTTGGAGTGCTATATCCAGACTGAGAATATGCGTGCGGCGGGCGAAAAGCCCGTTAAGCTATCCAGTGCCTGTTTTAGTGAAGCCTACTGGACTGTCGGGCAGATGGTGGCCCACCATTCAGTGAACGGCTGTGCCATGAATCCGGGAGATTTACTTGGCACCGGTACCCAGTCAGGTGCGAATAGGGACCAGTCTGGGTCGCTGCTGGAGCTGACGCGAGGCGGTACTGACGCTATCAGACTTCCCAATGGTGAATCTCGCAACTTTCTTGAAGACGGCGACTCCGTACTCATCCGTGGTTTCTGTGAGAGGGAAGGTGCCGCTCGTATCGGGTTTGGAGAGGTGGAAGCTACTATCTTGCCAGCGCAAGACTGAAATCTTTGTGGTGCCTATCCACAGCTCATTTGCGCTCCAATTGTTGCAATAGTAGAAGTGTCTCAGTATCTGAAACAAACTGGTTTCGGGAAAATAACAGGCTTACAGACGTGGCTATAATGTCGGCATGAATATTGGGATATTGGTAGCAGTTTTATTTTACGAGCTAATCCTCATTGGTGGTATAGGCTATTGGGTGTCCCGAAAAAGTGCTCGGGACGGCCACAATGAAGCCGAATTCACTCTGGGTGGACGGCAGCTGGGAGTTCCGGTCGTAGCCGCCACACTTGCTTTAACGGTTCTGGGTACACCCCATATCATGGGTATATTCGAGATGGCCTGGGACATGGGTGCCACCGCTCTGTGGTTTTCCATTGCCCATGTCATTCTCTTGGTAGTTATCTGTCTCAGTACCGGTTTGTGGGTCAGGCGCACTGGTGTTAATTCAGTGCCTCAACTACTGGAGACTTTATACAGCCCAGGTATTCGGATGATGGTGTCCTGTGTAATGGCGGGCTCGATATTCGGCGTACTAACACTTGAAACACAAGGACTCGCGATTCTGTTATCAACCATGACAGGATGGGAGATTAAATATGCCGCCATTGCTGGGGGCGTATTGGGAGTATTGTATGTAGTGCTGGCGGGCATCAAGGAAGTCGGTTGGATAAACGTCCTCAATGCGATACTGATGTATGTAAGCGTTATCCTCGCGATGTTATTTCTCGCTTTTAAGCTTCCCGGCGGTGACTTTTCATCGGTGGCTGAATTTTACACCGCCAGCGATGATGAACATATGCTGACTATATTTGGACCTCCCGAATTACTTTGGACCTTTGCCTTTGGCCTGGTCGTTGCGCTGGTATTCAGCCAACCGGCGAACCAGCCGCTGTTACAGGTTTGTATGGCTGCTAAGAGCGAGAAAACTATTATCAGGGCGCTCTGGATTGCCGCGCCGGTAAACGGCCTTTTCGGTGTGTTTATCTGCGTGATCGGTTTGACGGCAAAATCGCTGCCCGAGTTCCAGGTGTTGGGTCCCAAGATTGCCGCAACAACGATGTTGCTTAACCTCCTGCCTGACTGGCTGGTGATTTTTCTCATTGGCTCTTTTATGGCTGCCATTCTTTCCTCATTCGCCATGACGGCTCTGGCTCCGGCCACCATTTTCAGTAATGACATCTACAAGCGATTCTATAACCCTCAGGCAACGGAAGCACAAATTGCCTCCGTGACACGGGTGGCCATCGTCTTGCTGGCAACAGCGGCAATTGTGGTGGGATCTATACTGCCCACGATTCTGCCTTCTGTAGGATGGGTTCTCGCGTGGTTAATGCCGGTGTTGTGGCTGATGGTGTCTGGCCTTTTCTGGAAACGAACGACCGTAGGTGCATTTATAACACTCCTGACGGTCTGGTTTATCAATACCCTGTGGTCATTTACGCATTTACCGGACTTGCTGAATATGACAAACATACCTAACTCATATGTAATGTTGGTTACCACCATTGTAGCGGGCACCGTTACCAACATGGCGTTTTCAGGGCGACCCGGGTATTTCAAATCTGATACCTGTAGCGCATGAATAATATTGGGAACGTAACTGTTCGGAGGCTAAGAATATACTATGTTTTGGGATATATTTATGGAAACATCCGGGGCGATCGGGTTCGTAGTACTGAGCGGGTTGATGATTCACTGGATGGTGCATCTGAAAAAAGATCGCGAGAGTAGCGACTCGTGACGCAATTCTAAGAGGAGCTGGACATGCAGGAGATGACTTTAGCGCATTACTGGATGGGAGGTGTGATGGTAGTGATGGCAATCTTTGGTGGGTTATCCGTATTTGGCTATTATCACAGGCTGAAGCGGGACACTCCCGTCAGCAGTGATAATGATGAGGCAGAATAGACTGTCTACTAGATACATCAGGGTATGCTGTTTTATGGTACCGCCAACTTAACTACCTTAAATTGATAGGATCGGTGGATCAATTTAAAAACCTCGCCGATTTCATTCAGACATCAACTCTCGTGCAGTCTGGCTCTACTAAAGTTTTAACCTTAGTCGTGATACTGAAAATCAGCGTTCATCTAATTTTTCGACCAAGGCTAATTGATTACATCGCACCTGCAGTTGCAGTTGCAGAGGCTGCAGTTGAAAGTGGCGTAGCCAGCCGGCCATATAGTACCCTTGAGAACTATCGCAAATCGTTGGTTGATGGTTTGGTTGATGGTTTGGTTGAGGGCAGTTCACGTTCTAATACTTAATGTTCTCTAATGCGCTTTATAACTTGAAAAGAGTTTGACAGGATGTAGATTAAAGTAACACAGGATGTAACAAAAGCAGTTTTCTAAACCCATTAAAGCTATATTAATAAATAGTCTAAGTACAGTTCCCGCCGCCTCCACCAAACAAGTGATCTAGGAGTCACTTTACAAAACTAAGTACCTATTAAATACCTATACAGGCCAGTATATCTGGTCATGTATGGGTCTTTTAGATTCTGTAATATCCTTCACTAGTGATTTAGAGAATTTAGCTTTGTCAGGATGTCAAAGCGCAGTTAAAAAAAATTTATTGCGCGATATTTTGTTAATTACGTTATTAGGAAACTTAAAGGGAAGTAATTTGATTCATATGAGTAAATATTAAAGTCAAAAATAAATATTTATTCCGTAGTTTTTGGTATTTTATTTTTAAAGGGGAAAATATATGAAGAACTTTATAACGAAGACCTACAAGTTGATACTGTTATTACCTATTACTTTTTCAGGCATCACGATGGCTGACGTGGCATTGGAAGAAATTACCATTACGGCTGAAAGGCGCTCAGAAAGTGCTCAGGACGTACCAATTTCAATGACTGTAATGAATGGAGCAAAGCTTCAGGATCTTAATATGCGCGGCTCTGGCGAGCTTGGTACGCAAGTTCCTAACCTTAGAACCTACAACGACAGTGGAGAGAATTCTTCTGTTCAAATCGTAATCCGAGGAGTTTACTCTTCCGGTCAGACTTATATGGCTGGACCGTCATCATCACTCTATTCGGATGATTTACTTTTAGACAGCTATATTTCTCATGGATTGGCATTCTTCGATGTTGATCAAGTAGAGGTGCTTCGTGGGCCTCAAGGCACGCTATTTGGTCGTAATTCAACTGCCGGTGCTGTGCAGCTGGTCAGCAAGAGACCTGGAGATGAGTTGGAGGGGTATGCTGAACTGACTTATGGTAATAATAACAAAACACGGTTAGAAGGTGCGGTTGGCGGCCCCGTATCAGACAAAGTAGGTGTCCGGATCTCTGGGTTCTATGATCGCCAAGATGGTTGGTTAGAAAATATCCATAATGGCGAGGATATCTATGACTACGATACTTACGCAATTCGAGCTATTGTGGAATATGAGCCTACGGAAAATGTTGATGTACTGTTTAAGGCTCAATACGGCTCTCTGGACCAAGATCCTCTCTTATTTCAAAGTACAATTCCTTCCCCCCATGCTTATTCTGGGATGGGTATAGCTGAAGCTCTTTTGAATAATCCAGGTCCTGAAAGTGGTTACTCTAAGGCCAATACAGATTTAAGTCAGAGTGATTTAGATAATAGTGTTGAGGATACACAATTGAATCTCACATTAAACTGGGGTTTAAGCGGAATGGCCTTAACTTCTGTTACAGGATATTCAGATGTTGGTTTTAGTTTCATAAACGATGCTGACTCTTCAGGAGCGCCAATTTTCCATCAGTATAATGCCGTAGATTATGAAGGCTTTATTCAGGAGTTACGATTGACTTCCGAAACTGACTCTCCTCTCCAGTGGATTGTAGGGGGATTTTATATGGATGCTGATATGAGTAGCAGAGTAACCGATGATTTGACTGGTTTATATGTGCTTTACGGTTATGACTACCCAGGCACCGGATTTGGAGATATGGATCTTATTGATCATAATTCCAAAAGTTCAGCTATTTTTCTTCAAACTAACTATTCTTGGACTGATAAACTCAAGACTACTCACGGAATTCGGTATTCTCGAGATAAGTTAGAGAGAGTCCGAACCGCTGGCGACTTCACGACGTTCCCTAGGACATCAAATCTTTCATTTCTTGACTATTCAGCGCATGAAGATGGAGGTTCTGAAGTCTTCGTTTCAGATTATCGTGATGATGCGACTACCAAAGAAATAACTTGGCGTTTGTCTGCAGATTACGCAGTTACGGAAGATATGCTTTTGTATTCAAGTGTAAGTAAAGGTTTTAAGGCTGGCCTACTGGGCTTTATCTACAATAGCGTCGAAGAGGAATATGTCTTTGTTGAGCCAGAAACTGTTATAGCATATGAGGCAGGATTCAAAACCCAGTGGCTTGATAATCGTATGCAGCTAAATGCCGCAGCTTTCTATTATGATTACAGTGATTATCAAACATACACTCAAATTGAAACAGACTTCATGTTTACTCGCAGCGACATCAATATACCTGAGGTTAGCTTCACTGGTATCGAAGTTGAGCTAGTAGCGCAGGCCACAGAAAATCTAATGGTGAGTTTTGGCTTGGGTATGGTGGATGCTAAAATCGAAAAGTATGCGCCAAACGCAGTAGATGATTTAACAGGGAATAAAACTCCTCGAACTCCTGATCTTGATTTTAATGGCTTAATCCGTTACGACATTCCGCTAGCCAAAGGTATATTATCGCCTCAGATCGATTTTAATTATGTTGGGGATTATTACTCTCAAATCGAAAATGTTCAAAAAATTGGTGATTATTGGAAGGCAAATCTTAGGGTTAATTACCAGCCTTATGAATCTGGATTAAAGTTAAGCTTATTTGTGCAAAATGTCGGCGACAAAAAGGAAATTCAGCAGGTTTATAATGCAAATGATGCCTATGGCTTGGGGACAGATCTAACAACATTTGATCCTCCTCGTACCTATGGAGTAACTGCTAGATATGACTTTTAAATAAGTTTAGCAAAGCAAGGTTTTCGTCTTTAGAAAGCGGCGAAAACCTTGTTATTAAAATTCAATAAAAGGGTGTTACAATGTTATATGAACAAAGATCATATCGAATAAAGATGGGTGGCTATAAAAAGGTACTCGAAGAGTTGAGGACATGCTTTACTGCATTTGAAAAACATGGGTATAGGTGGCTGGGACCCTTCCGTGTGGAGATTGGTGTTAATCCTGAAATCATGTATTTTAATATTTGGGAGAGTATGGGCCAAAGAGAGAGTGTTTGGAAAGCAATAATGGAAGATGAAACCTTATTGCCTCATCAAACTAGATGGAATGAAATGGAGGAAAAAGAGGGACCTATTATTCACACTATTACCAATACTGTGTTTGAAACTATTTCAGGATTTCCAGAATGTGCTCCGTTGGATACATCAAAAGAAGAGCTTACTGTCTTTGGTGAGAAGTACGCTATCAAAGATTAAGGATATCAAATGTTAATTATTTGAGTCAGAGGGGGAGGTTACCTCCCCTAGTAAATCCTCACTCTTGTAGTTACATTTTTAACTGCAAGAGTATTTTTTTCGCCTATAACGGAGATCTTCCTGCATGAGTATAGATAGCAGTAGCGCCTCCGACCCAAATATCAGAACTACAGCTACTCTCTTGCAAGGGGGTATGTACTCTCTACCTGTCATTTCGACAACTATCTTGATGACACCTATGTGGACAGCTCTACCAGGCGTATATGCCAAAAATTTTGGTTTAGCCTTATCGTCGATTGCATGGGTAATGTTAATCGCAAGGCTATTTGATGCCGTTTCAGATCCTATTATTGGTTATCTGTCTGACTTTTACTATGACAGAAAAGGCTCACGTAAACCATTTTTTATAATCGGTGGTGTAACGGTCGTTGCTAGTGGTTATTTTCTTTTTTTGCCACCTGATAATGTTAGTACAACATATTTCTTGATTTGCACATTGCTTTTTTACTTTTCCTTTACCTTATTTGAAATTCCCCATATGACCTATGGAGGAGAAATTAGTAGTGTGTCAAATGATAAAACCATGATCTATAGCCTCCGAAATATGGCGGCATACTTTGGTTTAGTCATATTTTATGCAATCCCCCAATTACCTTTATTCGATACAACTGAAATTACGCCCGATACTCTGCGTTGGGCTGTCATAATATCGGCTTTTATGATGTTACCTTCTCTATACATGTGTACAAATGCGATCCCAAACGATGTTGCTGTTATCGCTAATAGAACTATGCAGAATAATGTAAAAAAACATTTGGTTTCGGCGCTTTATTCAATAATTAGCAATAGGCCATTTTTAATTTTTGTAAGCGGATATATATTTTTTGGTTTAGGTGTTGGCATGTGGTATGGATTGATTTTTATTTATGTTGATTCTTACCTTCAAATGGGAGCTGAATTTTCGAAGATATTCATGATGTCTTTTGCGATATCTATCTTTTTAATTCCAGTTGTATATAAGTTTTCGATCTGGATTGGTAAAAAAAGGTTATGGCTCACTGCCACGATTACTTTGATATTGGCATGCCTTTGTACAGGTCTTCTGCAACCCAGTAAAACAGGATTTTTAGAGTTACTAGTATTAAAAATTTTGACAGATTTTAGTTATGCCTGTCTTAATATAATTACACCATCAATACTTTCAGACATCGTAGATGATAGTACATGGCAAGATGGTGAAGGCCGTAGTGCAACCTACTTCTCAGTCTATGTATTTATGGGTAAAGCTGCTGCTGCCCTTGGTGGAGCGTTAGGGTTAGCCATTGCAGGTTTATATGGCTTTGACCCATCTTTGAGTGAAAATACTGAAGAAGCCGTATTTGGTTTAAAAATTTCAATTATATGGATTCCATCAATTATTTTGTTATGTTCACTTATATTTATTGTTTTAATGCCGAATGCTAAGGAGAAGAGTAGTAAAAATTCCTAGCATTTTTGTGGTGTAGATCTTAAAACATAAAAAGTATAACTTCAAAAAAATGCGCGATCTCTGTAGATGTGCGTTTATACCTATGGAAGAAATTTAAAAAAACCTGTCTTTACTTAAGGCTAACCTAGTTGATTGGTTCGCTTTTAATGAGTGTATTGGCTAGGGTGTTACTAAGTTAAGACATCTTGAAATGAACATTGCGATTTATATTAGCGACTATTGGGCAGTACTCAATCTAGTCTTGCGTATTATTTTTCAGAATTCCTTAAAAATAATGAATGTCATATGACTAGATAAAATAAAGATGCGTTTGGAAACCGCTCTATAGAACATTCATCAGGAAGTTAAATTTTCTACGTCTTATAGGAAGTGGAAAGAAATAACAATGAAAATGAAGATTAGGAGAGAAAGGATAATTTAATGAGTGATTACAAAAGGTTTTATATTGATGGTGAATGGGTCACACCAGCAAAACCCAATGATTTTGAAGTGATCAATCCTGCTACGGAGGAAGTATGCGGCACTGTCACATTGGGAAGCCAAGCTGATGTCGATAGGGCAGTTAATGCAGCCCGACTGGCCTTTGATACCTTTAGTAAAACCACGGTCGGCGAGCGTGTTGAGTTACTTGAGAGAATCATGAATGTTTATGAAAGACGTATAAACGATCTTGCTGACGCGGTCCGCAATGAGATGGGAGCACCAATTGGCCTAGCATCTGGTTCCCAAGTTTACGCAGGTCTTGGCCATATTGCTAAAGCGGTGAAGATCCTTAAATCTTATCAGTTTGAAGAGCGGCTTGGAGAACACAGGGTGATTAAAGAGCCGATAGGAGTTTGTGGATTGATAACTCCCTGGAATTGGCCGCTTAATCAAATTACTTGCAAGGTAGCCCCTGCCTTGGCAGTCGGATGCACCATGATACTTAAGCCGAGCGAAATCGCCCCTTTATCTGCTATCGTGTTTGCTGAGATTCTTGCTGAAGCGGAGGTGCCGCCTGGCGTTTTTAATCTTGTAAATGGAAATGGGGTTACAGCCGGCTCTGTGCTGTCAGCACATGAGGATGTTGACATGATTTCCTTTACTGGATCGACTCGCGCCGGTTCGCTGGTTACTCAAAAGGCAGCACCTACGATTAAGAGAGTCACTCTGGAATTGGGGGGTAAGTCACCTAATTTAATTCTTGATGATGCTGACATAGGAGCTGCGGTAGAGCGAGGTGTAAAACAGCTATACCTGAATACGGGCCAATCATGTAACGCTCCTTCTCGCATGCTAATACCGAGATCCAAATTGGAGGAAGCGGAAGTGATCGCGGCTAGGGTGACGGAAACATTTGTGGTGGGAGATACTAGAGATAAGAATACTAATATGGGCCCGGTGGTCTCAAGGCTCCAGTGGGATAATATTCAGGGCTTGATTGCCACAGGTATAAATGAAGGTGCCAAACTCGTTTGCGGAGGCCTGGGTCTCCCAGAGGGTATTGATAATGGATACTATGTGCGACCAACAATATTTTCAAATGTAAGCAATAATATGATCATTGCTCAGGAAGAAATTTTCGGACCAGTATTAACAATGATTCCTTATGATACTGAGGAAGAAGGAATTCGCATCGCCAATGATACCCCCTATGGGCTAGCTGCATATGTTGAGAGTGATGATATTAATCGTGCCCGAAGAGTTGCATTGTCTATAAGAGCCGGTAGCGTTTATCTAAATGGAGAGCCCCCTGATCTTGATTTGCCATTTGGTGGATTTAAGCGGTCTGGTAATGGGAGAGAGTGGGGTGTGCATGGGTTTTCTGAATATCTCGAAATAAAATCTATTGTAGGTTAAACAATAAGACGGAGATGCGCGGATGTTATTGGGCGTCTAGAGCAACGAATAGAGAATCACTATATTTCGGCACCTGTGAATTTTGGTCATTGTATAGTTAATCATAAAAGAGGAAAGTATGGCGAAGGAAAAAAATGTGAAAGGCTTTGACTGGATGGATCCTTTTCTTCTGGACAAGCAGCTCACCGAGGAGCAGCGAATGGTCCGTGACGTTGCTAGAAAGTATGCTCAGGAAAAGCTAGTACCAAGAGTGCAAAATTCGTTTCGCAAAGAGGAGACAGACCCATTTATTTTTCGAGAAATGGGTGAGCTAGGATTGCTTGGCTCTACTCTTGAAGGTTATAACTGTTCTGGTGTGGATTACATATCCTATGGGCTTGTAGCTCGAGAGATTGAGCGGGTAGATTCGGGCTACCGATCTATGATGAGCGTACAGTCGTCACTGGTGATGTATCCTATATATAGGTATGGAAGCGAGGCACAACGCCAAAAATATCTACCTAGATTAGCCTCCGGAGATTGGATCGGTTGTTTCGGGCTCACAGAGCCTAATCATGGTTCTGACCCTGCATCGATGCTGACGCGAGCAAAGAGTGTAAGCGGTGGATATAGTATAAGCGGTGCAAAAATGTGGATTACTAATAGTCCTATTGCTGATGTGTTTGTAGTTTGGGCAAAAACTGATGATGGCAAAATTCGTGGCTTCATTTTAGAAAAAGGTATGACTGGCCTTAGTGCGCCAACGATTGAGGGCAAATTGGCTTTACGAACATCTGTTACAGGTGAAATTGTGATGGATGAAGTGTTTGTTTCTGAAGAGAATCTACTACCCAATGTGGAGGGTCTCAAGGGGCCTTTCGGCTGTCTCAACAATGCACGTTTTGGTATTGCTTGGGGAGCACTGGGAGCCGCAGAGTGCTGTTGGCATGCGGCGCGAATGTATGTGCTAGATCGTAAGCAGTTTGGACGTCCGCTGGCCGCTAATCAGCTTATACAACTGAAATTGGCCGACATGCAAACCGAGATAAGTATCGGTTTACAAGCCTGTTACCGCGCTGGACAGTTGATTGTTGAGGGTGATATTGCTCCAGAGCTGATTTCTCTTATCAAGCGTAATTCCTGTGGAAAGGCGTTGAATATTGCTCGTCAGGCACGGGATATGTTGGGTGGTAATGGAATATCAGACGAATATCCTGTAATGCGTCACATGGTTAATCTTGAGGTGGTTAACACCTATGAGGGTACTCATGACATCCATGCTTTGATTTTGGGTCGGGCCCAAACCGATATTCCGGCATTCTGATGGGGGCATTGTCGCATATTAAGGTGCTTGATCTCTCTAGAGTTTTGGCTGGCCCCTGGGCCAGCCAGTTGTTAGCCGATTTAGGGGCCGAGGTAATCAAAGTCGAGAATCCGGACGGTGGCGATGATACTCGCGGTTGGGGGCCGCCATATATGCGAGATAACGCTGGCCAGACAACTAAAGAGTCTGCGTACTTTCTGTGTGCTAATCGTGGCAAGCAGTCGGTATGTTTAGATATGAAGACTAAAAATGGGCAGAAGGCCATCCGCCAATTGGCCACGCAGAGCGATGTAGTTATCGAAAATTTTAAGGTCGATACTATGGCAAAATACGGACTGGACTATGGCACTTTGTCTAAGGCTAATCCACGTTTGGTGTATTGTTCGATTACGGGATTCGGACAGACAGGCCCTCTAAAAACATTCCCTGGTTACGATATAATAGTTCAGGCTATGAGTGGATTAATGAGTATCACTGGCAACCCTGACGGCACTGAGGGCGCGGGGCCACAAAAAGTAGGTGTTGCGCTAACTGATATCATGACTGGTCTCTATAGTGTGATAGGCATCTTAGCTGCACTATCTGAGCGCGATCAGTCCGGGCAGGGGCAATACGTAGATCTAGCATTGCTAGATGTGGCTATCGCATGTATGGCCAACCAAGCCGCCAACTATTTAGTAGGAGGGATGATTCCAAAGCGCTTGGGCAATATGCATCCCAATATTGTTCCCTATCAGAGTTTTGTGGCAAAAGACGGAGATTTAGTTGTAGCGGTAGGTAACGATATTCAGTTTAGAAGCTATATGGAGGTGTTGGGCTTGAGCGAATTGGTTAATGATGAACGGTTCGCGACTAACCGACAGCGGGTCAAACATAGAGATCTATTGGTGCCTTTATTACAAGCAAAAATGCTAGATCGAGACAGGCAAGAATGGATGGTTTTGCTAGGCTCTGCAAATGTGCCATGCTCCCCAATCAATACGATTGCTGAGGCCTTTCAGACGCCACAGGTTCAGTCTAGGGAAATGCAGGTGACAATGCCTCATATTCTAAAAGATGATCTTCAGTTGTTGAGTAACCCTATAAAACTATCACGCACACCCGTGGAATATCATCGTCCCCCTCCCATCTTGGGACAGCATACAGACGAGGTTCTATCTTCTCTCAAAGCAGGCTCTCAACATTCAGATATTAAAAAAAAGAATATATAGAATAGAGCAAAAATATTGTCTGATTAGACTTTTCATAAAATTTGGTATGCTAGTTAAACGATATGAAATCTAGTTGTCGTTACAAAACTCATGAAAGGGAGCGTTATAAATGGAGTTTATCGTTAAAAATATAGCTCTGCCTGCATCCAAGCACTTCAATAACTAACGGTCAATATGATTGACTCTTTATATTTGAATATCTTTTTCTGTAGTAAAATTTCAATATAAAACTTATTACTTCTGTACTATCAAAAATCGAATTGATCAACTAATCCGCCGATATATACAAGCGCAAAATAGCGCATATCAACTTCATTGACTCAATACTCTCAAGATATTATTGCTTTTCATAACTTAATTAAATCATGTAATTCATAATAAAAAATTGCGCGATCATTTACCAAATCCGTTTACTTAATTAGAAGACAACATATGAATACCTAGATTGTAAAGTTCTTATCACGTGCTACGCGGTAAAACTAGGTGTCTCCTATTAGAGGCTATAAAAGATGATGTTTGGGAGAGCGGAAACTGCCAAGTAGCCACTGATATAAAGTAGTTTAATTCTAGTATATTTAATTAAATAGTTTTGGAATGCAAATTATGTCAATAGACAAAGTAGCGAACCTTGATGAAGTCATCAGTCGCATAAAGGATGGCGATTCAATCGTTATAGGTGGATGGGGTGATATTAGAAAACCGATGGCATTAGTTAAAGCAATTGCTAAATCTTCGCTAAAAGATTTGACGATATTGTCATGCGCGGCATTTGACCTGGATTTACTTATTGGGATGGGAAAGGTTAAAAAAGCCATTTTTCCCTTTGTGGCTTTTGATGGCGGCGCTCCAGGAAGGGCGCCCAATTTTGTGAAGGCTAGGCAAGAAGGGGTCATCGAAATGAATGAGATGGATGAATATATGTTCTGTTCTCAATTCAAGGCTGCCGCAGAACGAATTCCATTTTATCCTGTTAGGGGTGGTATTGGAACCGATATCTTAACAATCAATCCTTATATGAAGACTATCTGTGATCCATACAGTCATGAAACTCTTCTAGCCGTGCCTAGCTATGTACCAGATCATGCATTGATTCATGTGAATGAGGCGGATAAATGTGGGAATGGGCGAATCATAGGTGATTCCTTTTTTGATTCTTGGTACGCAAAGGCAGCAAGAAATGTGATTGTTAGTTGCGAACGGATTGTACCTGTTGGTGAGTTGCAGCATGGCGACATCTTATCTATCTATGTGGATGATGTGGTTGAGACGCCAAGCGGAGCACACCCCGGGAGCTGTTATCCTGAATACTCATTTGATTCAAAGGCATGTGCCAATTACGTTGAGGCTGCCGCTAATCCTGAGGTTATGACGGAATATGTGCTGGATTCATTGAGTTAATTGGAGTTAGAAAGTATGCCTTGTTATACCCTGGAAGAACAGATTATAAGTTGTATCGCTCGCTCTTTTTCGGCTGGTGACGCGCTCGCTGTAATCGCAACAAGTGCCTCAGGAGAGATGGGGCTTATAATGGCAAAAAAATTATATGCGCCCAGATTATCTCTACTTGGTTATGCTGGTGGCAGATATGGAGTTCTCAGCGACATTCGTTTTCCTTTTGTTCCAGGCAAAATGCCCAAGGAAACCATTGAAACTTTGTATTCAACTGATGAAGCTTTTGGGATGGTTCTTAGTGGCAAGTATTTTGTCATTATGCAGCCGGTGCAAATAGATCAGCATGGTTATATGAATCTGTCATTAATCGGTGATAAGCGTAAACCAACCAATAGTTTCGTCGGTTCAAGAGGTGTGCCAACAAATACAGTTGTACAGCCTCGAACGTTGTATTTTGTTCCAAGTCATACTAGGCGCGTGTTTGTGGAGAACGTTGATTTTAAGTCCGGTGTTGGTATGGGCGAAGAGCGGAAAAATGGTACTGTAAAGTGGGGCGCACCAATTGAGGTTATTTCAAATCTTTGCGTGATCGATTTTGATGAAACTACGGATAGAGCAAGATTAAAGTCTTTACACTCCGGAGTGACCATAGAAGAAGTAAGAGAAAATACTGGTTTTGATCTCATTATTCCAGACGATATTCCAGAAACAACAATTCCTACCGAACAAGAACTTCATGTTTTAAGGACCGATATAGACCCTCTTGGCGTGCGTCGTTTAGACTTTTTAAAGGGCCAAGAATACAGAGAGGTTTTGGGTGAGATTATTGGTAGTTAGTATGTTTTCGGAAGAAATATTACGTTTAAAAAAATTAATTTGAGGAATATGTAATGGCAGGTGTGACGGAAAATAAACAGGATGTATGGATCATCGATGCGTGTAGAACGCCAAGAGGGATTGGAAAAAAAGGTAAAGGCGGTTTGGCGAATGAGCATCCTCAGCATCTAGGCGCAACGGTTCTAAAGGCAATTGCTAGTCGCAATGATTTTGATACTGCTGACGTTGGGGATGTTATTTTTGGTACTAGTTATCAAGTCGGCCGGCAGAGTGGAGATCTCGCGCGTATGGCGGCTCTGGAAGCTGGTTATGATATGCGATCATCAGGGGTTACTCTTGACCGATTCTGTGGTTCAGGAATCACATCAGTCAACTTAGCTGCGATGAGTATAATATCAGGTAGCGAGGATTTGGTTATTGGTGGTGGCGCGGAGATGATGTCCACATATGGAGACGACGGTCCTGTGCCGCCTTTCTTGGATAGAGGCAATATGGTGTTGCGTGACTTATACCCGCAGCCCCATCAGGGCGTTTGTGCAGATGCTATCGCTACCCTTGAGGGTATTGATCGTGCAGCTGTTGATGCACTGGCTTTAGAGTCCCAGCGAAGAGCGGCAAGAGCAATAGACGGAGGATACTTCGAGCGTAGTTTAGTTAGTGTATATGGATCTGATGGATCACTGGTACTTTCGAAAGATGAGTTTCCTAGGCCTCAAACTACATTAGAAAGCCTTGGCGAACTCAATCCCGCTTTTGTGGCACTCGCTGATTATCCGCTGGACGATCAAGGGACTACCTATCGTAAATTACTGTTACAAAAATATCCTGATTTGAAAATTAATCATATTCACCATGCTGGTAATTCATCTGGCGTTGTTGATGGTGCAGCAGCGGTGTTACTTGCTTCATCCAATTATGCGACGGCAAATAATCTTAAACCTCGAGCGAGAGTTAGGGCGATGTGCAATATGGGGGACTGCCCAACACTAATGTTAAATGCGCCCGTACCAGCTGCCCATAAGGTGCTTAAAAAGGCGGGACTGAATACTAGTGATATCGATTTGTTTGAAATTAATGAGGCATTTGCAGTCGTTGCTGAAAAATTTATTCGGGATCTCAATCTTGATCGCGATAAGGTAAATGTGAATGGTGGTGCTATGGCGCTAGGTCATCCTATTGGTGCAACAGGATCTATGTTGATTGGCACCATGATTGATGAGCTTGAGCGTCAGGACAAGCAATTTGGATTAGTCACTATGTGCGCTGCAGGTGGAATGGCGCCCGCAATAATAATAGAGCGTATGTAATACCAATTGGCTCCTTAAGCATGTTTCCCGAAAGTTTAAAAATTCACTGTGCTTGTTTGCATGAACAGAGGCATGGTGATGGGGATCAATTTACGTGTTGATTGGTCTTATGGCGGCCCAAAAAGCATGAGAGGCCTGAAATGAGTGATATTAAAATACCTTATTACTATCAGTCTATTGACTGGTCGAAATTAGTAAAGAAGTACCCTCCACCGCTAGAGTTTGAGAGTACAGTTTATCGCTGGACACGCGATAAAATAGAGAAGATGCAAGCCGAAAGATTTATGGAGGCCGTTAGGTTTGCTTGGGATAATCCCTTCTATAAAAAGCTATGGACAGAAGCTGGGGTTGTGCCTGGTGACATTAAAAGCATTAAAGATATACACAAGCTACCAGTTGTATCGTCTTTGGATTTTAAGAGTGCGATTGATGAAAATCCACCTTGGGGAGCGCATCAGGGCATTACTCCGAGCGTCATAGGAGCTAAGCCACTTAAGATACAAACTAGTGGAGGCACAACGGGAATGCCTCGGCCTACACTTTTTGGGCCTCTTGAGTGGGAGATCATGGGGTTGTCAACAGCTAGAGCGCTTTTGATACAAGGCGGGCGACCGGGGGATATAATGCAGATCCCTATGACATGTTACACGGCAACTGCAGCTTGGCACTATTACTATGCCTGTCACGCCTGGTCGGGTATTGTTCCGTTGACTACAGGAGCTGGGTCGGTAACTCCATCAATACGTCAAATTGAATTTGCAAGAGAATACGGAACAAATATCTGGCTTGGAGGACCTTACCATTTACAGCTGGCTAACATAGCTGCGGAAAAAATGGACTTCGATGTTCGCGATTTAGGAACCAAGTTTTTGCATTCCTTTTTAGGTGTTGATAAGAGCGGTCGACTTCGATCTGAGCTCGAGGATGTTTGGGGTTGCGATGTTTACGATAATTACGGAACTCATGAAATTTCCCTTGCCTCCTTTGAATGTAAAGAAAAGGCAGGTATGCATTTTCAAGAAGATTTGGGTTATGTGGAGATTTTGGATCCAGTTACGCTAGAGCCGGTAAGTATGGAAGATGGTGAAGAGGGGGACTTAGTATATACGAGTTTTTATCGACAGCATCCGCCCTTGATACGTTACAACCTTAAAGATCGAGTTGGGATAATGGACTATGGCAAACAGTGTGGCTGCGGTAGTTATTTATTACGGAGAAATTCTCATTCAGGTCGAAGTGATGACATGGTGAAAATTAAAGGAACCAATGTATATCCAGAAGCGCTTCAGGACACCATCAATAGGGACTCGCGAACTACTGGAGAGTATTTGTGCGTGCTCAATACCGCGGATGATGATGGTCTAAATTTTCCGTCTGAAGAGATGATTGTCAAAGTAGAGTACAAGGATACAAGCATTGACCTTAATGATTTTAAAAACGAATTAGAGGTTCGATTAAAAGAATCCCTTGGTGTACGGATATCTGTTGAGCCAGTTCCTTCAGATAGTTTAATTAATTTGACTAGCGTCGATGGAGTCGGTGGCCTGAAGAAGCGGCGTCTTTTGGACAATAGATCGCCTTAAAATACTGAAGCATGCATAGCTCAGTTGGATTTATGTCAATTGATATTCATAGGTAATTAGTTTTAAAAATATGACGAGTTACCGCCTTGGTAAAAATTGTTTCTAGAAGATTATTAGGAGAATGATGTGGCACATAAATTTGATATTCAGGATGAGAATTATTCTCGGTTCACTTTTTCCCGAGATGGACGTGTGCTGACAGCATTTATCTCTACAGATCATCCTGTAAATGGTGTTGATGGAACTATGCACGATGAATTTGCAAAAATTTTTACAGATCTTCAGCGAGATTCCCTAAGCGATTTGATTATATTGACGGGAAAAGGAAAAGCATTCTGTGCTGGTGGAGATTTCGATTGGTTTGGGGAATTAATTGCAGACCCGGCAAAGTTTCGGGATATCGCATGGGATGGAAAGCGGATTGTAAGCAGTCTTTTGGATATGGAAAAGCCTATCATTTGCCGGTTAAACGGTGCCGCCGCCGGGCTCGGTGCAACCATTGCGCTTTTATGTGATGTCATTGTGGCAGATCAAAATGCAGTCATCGGTGATCCTCATGTGAAAGTGGGTTTAGTCGCTGGGGATGGCGGCGCAATTATTTGGCCCCAACTAATTGGTTATGCAAAAGCCAAGGAGCTTCTTATGACGGGTGACATGCTCAGTGCACCCGAGGCTCAGAAACTTGGATTAATCAACTATGCAGTGCCTGCTGAAGAGCTGGATATAAAAGTATGTGAAATTGCCAATAAGATTCAGGGTAATGCGCGTTGGGCGGTTCGTTGGACCAAAAATGCCATAAATATTCCGTTGCGAGCACTTTCGGCGCAGGTGATTGATGCATCTATTGGGTGGGAAGTTGTATCGAACTTTCATAATGATCGTAAAGAGGCGGTTGACGCGTTTGTAGAAAAACGAGCCCCTCAACTAACAGGAGAATAAAATGAGTCATTCGACCTTTTTTTCAAGCGAACCCGAGCACATTACCGAAATCCGTCGTCAAATCCAGCGTTTCGTTGAATCGAAGATGCCTCGAGAAAAACGTCGCCAACTCGATAAAGAGCACACCTGGTGTAGAGAGCTTTTTCATGAACTTGCTGATTTGGGATTGATCGGGTTGACCATCCCTGAGGAGTATGGAGGTTTAGGCCAAGATTTAGTGGCTGCAGTGGCCGTGATTGAGGAATTGGCACAGGTTGGTCCTTCTCTAGCTGCGCCATATATCCATGCCGCTTTCTATGGAGGAATGAATATCTCTGAGAATGGATCACCCGAGCAAAAACAATCGCTGTTACCGAGAATAGCTCGTGGTGAGACCATGTTATGTTATGGCCTATCAGAGCCCAATGTGGGTGGTGACCTTGGTAGTGTAGAAACTAAAGCCGTTAGAGATGGTGATAAGATTATTGTCAACGGAGCCAAGCGATGGTGTACAGGTGCGGATTGGTCGGATTATATTTACTGTCTTGTTCGCAGCGGGCCTGAGGAGGCTCGTTATAAAAATCTTTCCTTATTGCTGATCCCAACAGATACCCCTGGGATTACTATGCATCCAATAGAACATGTGAATCTGCGCTATACGGCTTCAATGGATGTAAATTTTGATAATGTCGAATTAAGCCTAGCTTCAATTGTTGGTGGAGAGGCTATGTGGAATCATGGTTGGGATATGTTGTCAGGGCGCGCATTGGATGTAGAAAAAATTGAAATAACTGCTTATGGCTATGGGGTTGCTAAAGCTGCCGTTAGTGAGGCTTGGCAGTATGCGCAAGACCGCAATCAATTTGGTAAGCCTATATCAAAGCACCAAGCCATTCGTCACAAATTAGTGACCGCACGCACCAAACTACAGGCCGCACGACATATGCTATACCATGGCGCATGGCTAGCTGATCAAGGACTACCGTGCTCGATTGAGACATCTATGGCCAAGCTATATATTGGCGATGTTGGCGTTGAAATAGCGTTAGCATGTCAACAGGTCATCGGTTCCTACGCACTGTCAGATGAGTATGATATTGAGCGCAATGTACGTGACCTGCTCGGAATACCAATAGTTGGCGGCTCATCAGATATGCAAAGGAATAATCTAGCCAGTATGCTAAAGCTATAAATTTGATGCTAGTAAATATATTGCACTTCATCTGCTTCAAGAATAATTCTTTAACTTAAGTAATTCTAAGCTTTTAGGCTGATTTGAATTCGAAGGAATTTGAAGTGCTTCGATATCAGATTGTTGATGAGGTTGAAAGCTATGATTTCAGATTACATTCAATGTAATGAGGCGAACTACCAAACGCTTAGTCCGGTAACAATGATTGAGAGAAGCTCGCTAGCTTTTCCTGACAGAGTAGCAATCTATTATGGTGATATTACTTATACCTGGTTAGATTATTATTCTCGCTGCAAACATCTTGCTGCCGCCTTAAAGCAGCTGGGTATTGGTAAGGGTGATGTGGTATCAGTTATGTCACCTAATACACCAGCGATGCTCGAAATGCACTTTGGGGTACCTATGAGTGGAGGTGTTTTAAACACTATTAACTATCGACTCGATGCTTCGACTATTGCCTTTATACTTGAACACTGTGAAGCAAAAATTCTATTTGTTGATAGTGAATTTGGTAGCCTAGCGCAAGCAGCATTAAGTTTTATGGATAAGGCAAGGCGCCCTATGATTGTTGACATCGAGGACAGTCATTACAAAGGCGGTCACAGTATCGGTATGAGTAATTATGAGTCGTTACTATCAGAGATGGACTTGTCCTCTGATGATATTGAGCTCCCTAGCCATGAGTTTGATCCTGTTTGTTTAAATTACACATCTGGTACGACAGGTAAACCCAAAGGTGTAATATATCATCATCGAGGAGCTTATCTAAGTGCCCTAGGCAATGCTCTAACTTTTGGTCTTAATGCAAATAGTGTTTATTTGTGGACCTTACCCTTATTTCATTGCAATGGTTGGTCACAAGTTTGGGCGATGGCTGCAGTAGGTGGGTCACAGGTTTGTCTTCGTGGTATAAATGCCGAAGAGGTTCTAAATGAAATCAACAGGCGCAAAGTGACACATCTTGCTGGTGCTCCTGTTGTTTTTAATATATTGGTCGATGTCGCACAAAACACTAATTTCCACTCAGGTCATATTGTTAATGTGGCCACAGGTGGTGCGCCGCCACCCAAAAGTTTAATTTCTGCAATGGAAAGCATAGGGTTTAGTATCACTCATCTGTATGGTTTAACGGAGTCTTTTGGGCCCTCATTAGTCTGCGCTAGAACCGACGAATGGCATAAACTTGCGAGGGATGACTTAGCTAATAAGCTCTCTCGACAAGGTGTTCGTCTGATAACGGATACCGCCGTTGAGGTACGTGATCCAAAAACACTAGAGCGTATGCCGAGGGATGGCAGAACCAGAGGTGAAATTATGATCCGATCGAATGGTCTTATGGCAGGATACCTTAAAAATGCAGATGCGACTGAAGAGGTATTTAAGGGAGGTTGGTTTCATACGGGTGATATTGCAGTAGTTGAAGCGGACGGATGTATACGTGTCACTGATAGGTTAAAAGATATAATTATTTCCGGCGGTGAGAATATTTCCAGTATAGAGATAGAAGAAGTGCTTTACGCTCATCCGTCAGTTTTGGAAGCTTCGGTGGTAGCGAAATCTGACCTAATATGGGGCGAGACGCCTTGTGCTTTTGTTTTTCTCAAAGAAGGATTTGATTATATCGATGATAAAATATTAATTGAGTGGTGTCGCAAGAGGTTGGCAACCTATAAGGTACCTAAGTACTTCATATTTGGAGAACTCCCTAAAACTGCTACGGGAAAAGTTCAAAAGTTCCTGTTACGTAACAAAGCCAATACAATCACCTCGAAATAAGTATGTTACTCCCTGCAAGGCACCATAATTAATTGTCCATGTTAGTGACGCAAATTAATTTGCGCTTTTGGAACTAATATACGTTTATATCAGAGGGAATGAGTCATTAATTTAACGTTCTCTCATTAATAACATACTCAATCTTTTACATAATTGAAAGGGCCCACTATGAATTTCAACATCCCAACGCAGTATTACGAATATAGAACATATCTGATGCGCCATGGGGAAGAAAAAAATTATATTGATATGTTGCAAACATGGCTCAAGGCCGCACAGAACCGTGGCTACAATTTTAAAGTGCTAGGACCTTTTAAAACTATCCTCGGGCAAGAAAATGAGGTTTCTTATTTTTTTATATGGGACAGTCTTGCGCAGATGGAGCGCGAATGGGTGGAGATCTATAAGGATAAGGAGTTGCTTGAAGTCGGTCTTCCTTGGTGGGAAGCGGAAGAAAGAAAAGGTCCAAAAATGGTACAGGTAAATAGCGAGCTACTTAGGGCGATCACTGATAATAATGATGTTGTCTACAGGAAAGACCAAATCTATGAGTATAGAGTTTATAACTTTAAAACAAGTGAAGCACATAGATTGAGAACTGACGGGATGGCTAATTTTTTTGCCTTTACAGAAAAGCATGGTTTTACCAAAGTAGGACCTTTTGTTCCCAAGTTTGGCTGCGAAAATGATTTTTCTTACCTTTTTGTCTGGGATAGTTTGCTAGAGCGTGAAAGGGCAATGGAGTCATTAGCGGGTGATCCCGATTTGGATGCATCTAGTTGGTATGAGCGTGAACAAGAAGAGGGGCCTCTTCGGCGAAGTTGCATTAGTAAGCTGATGAAAGCTGTCTGAAGTAAGCAAAGTGTATAGGGTCTGTTTCTCTTATATTGTGTTAAACATTAAGCACTGGAATTTATAATGGCAAATAATAATAATCCATCAGAGCACAATATTGATTCGCAAGATGTCATTCTTTATGCCGTCGCAGATGGAATCGCTAATATAACAATGAATCGGCCTGCATACCGCAATGCACAAAATAGTGCTATGACCTATGCGATGGATGCAGCCTTTAAACGTGCTGTCGCGGATGATGAAGTTAAAGTAATTATTCTTAGGGGAGCAGGTAAGCATTTTTCCGCAGGTCACGATCTTGGTACCCCCGAAAGAGATGTAGATCTAAGTCAGGATCGGGTCACAATGTGGTATGACCACGCCAATAAAAAAGGTGCGGAGTTTGCCTATGCTCGTGAGGCTGAGGCTTACCTCGGTATGTGTCGACGGTGGCGAGAAATCCCTAAGCCAACTATTGCGGCTGTCCAGGGTGCCTGCATCGCCGGCGGTCTAATGCTGGCTTGGATTTGTGATCTTATCGTTGCAACTGAAGATGCTTTTTTTTCCGATCCGGTTGTGAGGATGGGGATCCCGGGTGTTGAATACTTTGCGCACCCATACGAGCTTAATCCTCGCATCGCTAAAGAATTTTTGTTTCTCGGTCATCCTATGTCTGCTGAGCGGGCTTACCAAATGGGTATGGTTAATAGAGTTTCAACAAGAGACCAGCTAGACCAGGATGTTAATAGTATTGCGCGTGATATTTCGGAAATGCCGCGCCTAGGATTAGCGCTTACTAAACAAGTGATAAATCATATTGAAGATCTACAGGGAAAGCGTTCTGGTATGGATGCCGCGTTTGCATGGCATCACTTTACACATGCCCACAACGAGCTAGTCTCTGGCGACAAACTGGGTGGCCAGACAGTGAAATCTATGTCCGAAAAAAATAAGTATTAGTTAAATTATACGATGATATGTCTATGAAATATTTCAGGAAAAGTTTGACATGAACTTGTTCTATTCTGATAAACAAAAGGCCTTTCGTAAGGAAGTGCGAAAATGGTTGCAGGCTAATGTGCCTTCTACTCCATTACAATCATTGGATACCTTAGTCGGCTTCGAGCAGCATAGAGAGTGGGAGAAAAAGCTCGCGGAGGGCAATTGGGGGATGGTGACCTGGCCTAAGAAGTATGGTGGCAAAGATTGCAACCTGATTGAGTGGTTGATATTTGAGGAAGAATACTATCGCGCAGAAGCTCCCTTGCGGGTAAATCAGAACGGTGTCTTTTTGCTTGGTCCGACACTTATGGATTATGGCACGGAAAAGCAGAAAGCACGCTTTATCCCTGGCATGGCCAGTGGCGATGATATATGGGCTCAGGCATGGTCTGAACCAGGCGCAGGATCTGATATGGCATCAATCCGAACGGTCGGCATAAGAGATGGTGATGAATACGTCATCAATGGGCAGAAAACCTGGTCGTCTCGAGCGGTGTTTGCGGACTGGGCTTTTTGTCTGCTTCGAACGGAAAAGGGGTCGAAGCGTCATAATGGTCTGTCGTTTGTTTTGGTGCCGCTATCAGCAGATGGTGTCACCGTACGTCCTATCCGGCAGTTAAATGGATTGCCAGGCTTTGCTGAAATCTTTTTCGATGACGTGCGCGTTCCTGTAACCAACTGTGTAGGGCAAGAAGGCCACGGCTGGCAGATTGCAATGGCGACGGCTGGGTTTGAGCGTGGCTTGATGCTGCGTAGTCCAGCTCGTTTTCAGAAAGCTGCTAGACGCTTGGTTGATTTGTATCGGCAAAAAGGCGATGGAATTACCGATAGCTCTCTTGCGGATTCGGTAATGCGCTGTTACCTAGACGCAGAAGCATATGCTCTGTCAACTTATCAGACAGCTTCAAAACTTATGGCTGGAGGTAGAATCGGCTCAGAGGCTAGTTGCAATAAAATATTTTGGTCTGAGTTAGATCTTCAGATCCACTATAACGCAATGACTTTGCTTGGTGCCCGGTCTGAGGTGGTCCCAGAGGATGATGCTATGTCGACAGAACTCGGAACATGGTTAGAGGATTTTGTGCATTCTCATTCAGGTCCAATTTATGCCGGAGCCAATGAAATACAGCGCAATATTATCTCGGAGCGGGTGTTGGGAATGCCCCGCAGTTAAGCGCCAGGAGCAAATTGTAAATGTTAGATTTTAGATTTTCCAAAGAACAATTTGATTTTCGAAATACCTTTGCAGGGATGCTCGAAAGCGAGGTTAGTGCATCAAGTATTCGAATGCGGTGGGAAACTGCGACAGGATTTGATGATGCACTTTGGCAGCATTTAGTAGAAATGGGTCTGACCTCAATGCTGTCATGTGAGCTTTCAGGTGGACTGGATTTGTCGCCAATAGATTTTGTACTTCTTGCTCAAGAATGTGGTCGAGTGGCGCTGCCTGAACCTTTAGTCGAAAGCACTTTGGTTTCCTCAGTCTTACTTAATGATCTTTATAAGGCAACAGATTCAAATTTATGTTTTGACTGGCTAATGCGTATTAATGAGGGTGCTGGGCTGTTACTCACGGGGCATAGAATCAATCCATACATGAACTTTTATGATAGGGCTGATGCCTTTTTATTACCGTGGAATGATGAAGTGCACCTAGTCGAAGGTAGGGTTGTAGACAAAATAAAAAAGACCAGTATTGATCCGAGTCGCAGGCTAGCTGAGTTGAAATGGCAGCCTACCTCAACTAGTAAAATTGTTGAGGGTGAGTTGGGGGGCCGTCTATGGAGATCATGTTTAAATCGTGGAGCGTTTGGTATAGCGGCACAACTGCTGGGACTAAGTGAAAGTATTCTTGAGCAAGCCGTCGTCTACAGTAAAGAGCGACAGCAGTTTGGTAGAGCAATAGGATCTAATCAGGCCGTAAAGCATTTACTAGCAGATTGCGCAATCAAAATTGAGTTCGCGCGTGCTGTTGTATATAGAGCTGCCCATGCTGTGACATATGCTCCGGAGGAGGCTGATTTAGTTGTTTCACATGCCAAGGTCATTACCGGAGAAGCTGCTCTGTTATGTGCCCGCAATGGCATGCAAGTATTTGGTGCGATGGGATATACCTGGGAATGCGATTTACAGATCTGGATAAAGCGTGTCTGGGCTCTAGAGAAAACTTGGGGTGACAGTGCTTTTCATAAGAGTCGCCTTCGTGAGAAGTTGATGGATCCAAGTGTGAAGATGGGCCCAGGCCATACCTTTATAGGCGATAACCCCTAATGATTCTGAATACAACTTATATTATAAATTTAGATGAGGTAAATAATGCATCTGCGTGATCATGCTCTTTCAAATCCTGATCGACCAGCTTGTATTATGTCTGATGGAGGTAAATCCGTATCATTTAGTGAGCTTGATAGTAGCTCTAATCGCTGTGCTCAATTACTGCGGAGTCGGGGACTATGCGTCGGAGATGGAATTGTAATTTTTATGGAGAACAATCTCCACTATTTAGAATTGTGTTGGGCAGCCCAGCGCAGCGGCCTATATTACACTTGTGTCCCTACCCATTTAACAGTCGAAGAAGTCCAATACATCGCCAATGACTGCGGTGCAAAGGCGATTTTTGTAGGCCCCAAGACAGCGCATCTGGCGTCAGTCCTGACTAATAGAATTGATACTGAAATGCTCAGGTTTTCAGTGGGTTGCAGAATTGAAGATTACGAAGATTATCTAGAGACATCTGTGGCTATGCCGGCCTACCCAGTCGATGATGAGATATCTGGAAGAGATATGCTCTACTCTTCTGGAACTACAGGACGCCCTAAAGGAATCCGTATACCTCTAACCGGCGCTCCGATCGATGATTTGAGTGGTTTGCAGCGTCTTTGTCAAGAATTATACGAATTTGATGAAAAGACCATCTATTTATCTCCCGCACCATTGTATCACGCTGCACCGTTGCGTTTCAGCATGATGGTGCAGCGCTTCGGCGGCACTGTAATCATCATGGAGAAATTTGATGCTAAAAGGGCTCTTGAGAATATAGAGTATTTTGGCATCACTCACTCACAGTGGGTCCCGACAATGTTTATACGCATGTTAAAGTTACCCATTGAAACTCGCCAATGTTTCAATCTTGAGAGTCACAAGGTAGCTATCCATGCCGCCGCCCCCTGCCCGCAGGAGGTGAAAAGGAAAATGATTGATTGGTGGGGCCCGATTATCCATGAATACTATTCAGGTAGTGAGCAGATTTGTTTGTGCTGTATCGATAGTGCGCAATGGTTAGATAACCCGGGTTCTGTTGGTCAAGCTGTTTTTGGTATACCTCATATCCTCGATGAGAGTGGCAACGAACTTGGTCCCGGAGAAGAAGGTTGCATCTATTTTTCTGATGGACAGGAGTTTAGTTATCATAACGATAGAGAAAAGACAGCTTCAAGTCGCAATGAAAAAGGTTGGAGCACATTGGGGGATATTGGCTATCTGAATGAAAAAGGATTTCTCTTCCTGACTGATAGGAAAGCCAATTTAATTATATCTGGTGGAGTGAATATCTATCCTCAAGAATGTGAGAACTTGCTTGTTACGCATCATAAGGTTTTAGATGTGGCCGTATTTGGAGTGCCAAACCCAGATTTTGGAGAAGAGGTTAAAGCTGTAGTTCAACCATTAGATATAGAGGACGCAGGCCCAGATTTAATTGAAGAACTAATGAGTTTTTGTAAGAAAAATCTTTCGCCCATCAAATGTCCAAGGAGTATTGACTTCAAATCTGAATTGCCGAGGCACTCCAATGGAAAGTTGTTCAAGCGAATTTTAAAGGCAGAGTACTTGGAAGACTAGGCAACGTAGGCTCATATATTAGTGGAATTACTTATGCTCAACAGAGAATTTACAGAAGTACAGCAGCAATTTCGGGCAGAATATAGAAAGTTCTTACACAAGGAGATCGCGCCCAATATGGAAAGATGGCGTGAACAGGGCATCGTTGATCGCTCGGCGTTTCTCAAGGCTGGCGAAATGGGAATGCTGATGATATGGCCGGAAGAAAAGTATGGCGGTCTTGGGCTGAGCGATTTTCGCTTTGAGCAGATTATTATTGAAGAAACAAATTATGCTCTTTGTGGTGATTGGTATAATAGCTTGCATAGCCGCCTTGTTGGTTCATATTTCGATCGGTTTGGTTCGCTTGAACAAAAAAGTCGCTTCCTGCCAGGATTTGTTGCTGGCGAATCGATTCTTGCCATCGCAATGACAGAACCAGATGCTGGTAGTGATTTGGCTGGCATGAGAACAACTGCCATAGACGAAGGAGATCATTGGCTAGTTAATGGAGCTAAAACCTACATCTCAAATGGAATTAATGCCGATGTAATCGTTGTAGCAGCCAAGACTGATTCAAAAAACAATCCCAACAGTATTGGGTTGTTTGTAATAGAGCGGGGAATGGAGGGTTTCTCGCGTGGTCGTAATTTAAAAAAAATGGGTAAGAAAGCTCAAGATACTGCTGAGCTGTTTTTTAATGATGTTGTTGTACCGAAAGCTAACGTGTTAGGGGACCCTTGCAGAGGGTTCAATTATCTAATGGAATGCCTGGCTGAAGAACGTTTAATGGCGGCATGTGGTTATATGTCTTCCGCGCAAAAAGCATTCGATATAACTACCGACTTTGTCAAACAGCGAAAGGCTTTTGGTCGGCAGTTATCAAAATTTCAAAACACTCAATTTGTGCTCGCCAAATTACGATCTGAGATTGATATTGCTCAATGTTTTGTAGATCAATGCGTGGCGGCACACAATCAGGGTAAGCTGACCGCCGTTGATGCAGCTAAAGGGAAACTGCACACCAGTGAGTTGCTTGGAAGGACTGTTGATGAATGTGTCCAACTTCATGGTGGTGCTGGTTATATGGACGAATACCCCATTTCCCGCTTATATACCGATGCAAGAGTTACTAGAATTTATGCGGGTACTTCTGAAGTTATGAAGATCATCATTAGTCGTGATTTATTCAATGACGATTGCACAAAATTTGTTGACAGACTATCGGTATAAAAACATAACAGACAGTTTTTGGGAGGTTAGTTCAGAGTGATTTTTTTTGGATAACCTAAAGGCTTAATGCAATTGGCGCTATAAAGATCTTTTGAAAAATACTATGGGAATTTAGCATATGAATTTAAAAGGGAAAGTTGCTGTAATTTCAGGTGGAGCCTCTGGTTTGGGCCTAGCCGCTGCCCGCAGATTTATATCTCAAGGAGCGAGATGTGCTATTTTGGATATAAACGAGGATAAGGGTAATGCTTTGATATCAGAGTTGGGTGACAGTGCTATGTTCTTTAAAGTAGATGTTACTGATGAAAACTCTGTTGCAGCTGCTATATCTGAAACCATTAGTGCCTTTGGTGCAGTTCATATAAATGGGAATTTTGCTGGCATTGGCAGTGCTATGCGAACTATTAATAAGGATGGAGCATTTCCTATAGATAGATTCCAAAAGGTAATAGAAGTAAATTTGGTTGGCACCTTCAATGTGTTGCGTTTGTGCGCAGAAAAGATGGGGAATAACAAACTACTCGATTCAGATGGGAGTCGAGGAGTCATAATTAATACTGCTTCGGCAGCAGCTTATGAGGGCCAAATAGGTCAGGTTGCGTATTCAGCGTCTAAGGCTGGTATCGTTGGTATGACGCTGCCTCTTGCTAGAGATCTGGCAGTCATGGGAATTCGGGTTAATACAATTGTTCCAGGCTTGATCGCTACACCCTTGATGATGGGGGGTGGAGCAGAACTTACTCCCGAAATAGAAGCGTCTTTGAAGCCATTGACGGGCCAAGTACTTTTCCCTTCTCGATTAGGCCGAGCTGATGAGGTTGCTCATGTAGCCCAAATGTTGGTAGAAAATAACTATATGAATGGTGAGTGTGTCCGCATTGATGGTGGTATACGCATGCAGCCAAGATAGGAAATAGGGGATATTAGAAATGGGCCCGTTGAATGGCTATACAGTAATAG